>Ga0182240_100340_pt1 | contig 16194 bp, 13 predicted proteins | sample hydfrates4_PW_90_FD_145594 | JGI IMG/M metagenome (GOLD analysis project Ga0182240, IMG submission 145594) | Subsurface microbial communities from deep shales in Texas, USA - hydraulic fracturing test 4_PW_90 | ecosystem: Environmental > Aquatic > Deep subsurface > Shale gas/oil reservoir >...
GATATATCGCCAGAATGGCATGTGCGCATGCAGGCAGCATTCCAGGAAGCCGTCGACAACGCAGTAAGCAAGACCATAAACTTGCCCAACAGCGCCTCCGTAGAGGACGTAAAGAAGGCCTATCTTTTGGCCTTCAAGACCAGGTGCAAGGGCATAACGGTCTTCAGGGACGGCTGCAGGAGCGAACAGGTCCTGTACAAGGAAAAGCATCCTGTGCAACAGAAGCTTCCCATAGCTTCCACTCCCCCAGGACCTCAGCCTGTGGAAAGGCCCTTCGTGCTATCGGGTAAGACGGCCAAGATTCCCACAAGCTACGGGAACCTCTACCTTACAGTTAACGAGATCAACGGCCGCCCCATAGAGGTATTCACCACCATGGGCAAATCGGGACATGAGACCATGGCATTCACCGAGGCTATAGGAAGGCTCATATCCCTGGCCCTTAGGAGCGGAGTAAAGATCCACCACATCATAAAGCAAATGAAAGGCATAGGCGGCTCTCAACCTGTATGGCACGAAGACAGCGTGATAATGTCGGTGCCTGACGCCATAGCCTTTGGGCTAACGTACCTGGGATATCTGGACAAGGAAGAGAAGGAGATAATGGAATCCATGGCAGAGACGGACATGTGCCCCGTCTGCGGTGCTGCAATGACCAGGATGGAAGGCTGCATAACCTGCACGGTGTGCGGTTTCTCCAAGTGCTAGAAGCTTTAAAAAACGAGGGGGCGCTTCTTTTAGCGCCCCCTTACTTTTGCGGAAAGACTCCAAGCAAACCTACAAAGACTCTTTGATCTTCGCCAGTTGTTCCTTGCACGCCAAGCCGAATATGAGGCTGTCCAGGCTGTAGGCAATGTAATTGAACCCCTCCTGGATCCGTTGCACGGCTTCATCTACAGAGGTTACGAATATTCCCGCAGGTTTTCCGGCACCCTTTATTATGGAAAGAGCCCTTCCCACGGCTTCTCTCATATCAGGATGCATGATCTGGCCCGGTATTCCCAGGGATTGGGACAGGTCGTAAGGCCCTACGAATATCATGTCTATGCCACTGACGCTCGCTATTTCCTCAAGTCTGCTCAAGCCTTCCACGTTCTCACAGTGAACTATGACCATGGTGTCCCTGTTGGCTTCCTCCAGCGCCTCTTTAAGGGGTTTAAGCCCATACTCAAGAGCCCTTGGCACCGCCGCCCCTCGCATTCCCTCAGGGTAGTACCTGGAAGCTTTTGCAACCATCTGAGCAGTTTGGACATCGTTGACCTGGGGCACGTGAATGGCCTTCGCTCCTACGTCCAGCACCCTTAGGATATTGGTAGGGCTTGCCTCGGTAACCCGGACAACTGGAGTCATGCCCGAAAGCTCTGCCGCTCGGATTAGGTGCTGTATGGACTCGGGATTCATCGGACCATGCTCCGTGTCTATGACGCAGAAATCAAATCCCACTATGCCCATTATCTCCACTAGATCCGGACAGTTGAGCCCCACGAAGGGCCCCACCACCACTTCACCGCTTTGGAGTTTCTCCTTCAGTTTGTTAACCATGTCCACCCTTCTCCCCCAAAAGGATTTTTAAACCTATAAATATTTTATGTCACCAATGACCAACTCAAAGTCTTTTACATCAAAGTTCTGCCATTATCCTCTTTGCTACCTCGGGCTTGTTCATGGTATAAAGATGGATACCGTCCACACCTTCCCTTACAAGACCCTTTATCTGATTTATGGCGTATTCCAAACCTGCTTCGTGGAGTCCTTTAGGGTCCCTCTCGTATCTGGCTATTAGGTGAGCAAGAGCCGAAGGAATGGAGGCACCGCACAAGGACACCATTCTGGAGATCTGCTTGGCGTTCAACACGGGCATTATTCCAGCAGTGATGGGGATACCTATGCCCAAAGATCTGGCAACGTCCCTGAAGCTCAAAAATAGCTCGTTATCGAAGAAAAGCTGGGTGATCAGGAAGGACACCCCCTCGTCAACCTTCTTCTTCAGGTTTATGAGGTCACATGCCATCGATGGTGCCTCAACGTGTCCTTCTGGGTACGCTGCTCCCGCAACGCAGAAACCACCAGGCCTTTGTTCCCTTATGAAATGCACCAAGTCCTTGGCGTACTTGAAGTCTCCGCCTTCGGCGGGCCCATCCTTCGGTGGGTCGCCTCTCAACGCCAGAACGTTTTTGACCTCCAGGGCAGAGAGTTCGTCCAGTATCCGTAGGATGTCCTCTCGATGGGCACCTATACAGGTAAGGTGAGCCAGGGGTGGCTTGCCCCATCGTTTCTTTATATAACCTGCTATCTCCACGGTCCTGTCCTTGGTCCCTCCAGCGGCACCATAGGTGACACTTACAAAATCGGGATCCAATGTGACCAATTCCTCGATGGTCTCATATATGGACTCTATGGGATACTCCCTCTTGGGAGGAAATATTTCAAACGAAAATACCGGCCCCTTTTTGGAACTAAATATCTCGCTTATGAACATCACTCGTCACCCCTCTCTGTCAGCCTCGAAACTAGCCTTACCGCCCCTATGGCATCCGGGGCCGTGCCGTCTGAGCCTATCTTTTTGGCGAAGCTTTCGTTAACCGACGCTCCTCCAACTATCACCGGAAGATGGGGCAACTTTTCCTTAAGTAGTTTCACCGTTCTTGCCATTTCTTCCATGGTGGTGGTCATCAGAGCAGATAGGCCAACTATGTGGGCATTGGATTCAGAAGCCGCCTCCAGTATCTTTTGGGCGGGCACGTTCCTTCCCAAGTCGATTACCTGGTAACCGTAGCTTCTCAAGACCGTCCCAACTATGTTCTTCCCTAGATCGTGAAGGTCCCCTTCCACTGTGGCAAGCACCACGGTTGCCTTGTTCTCTCCCCTGTCGGAGGGTTCCATTCTCTCCCTGGCGAAATCACATGACACTTGAGCTGCCTGCGCCGAGGCCAAAAGCTGAGGTAGAAAAAATTCTCCCACCTCGTAAAGCTTGCCCACCTCTTCCAGGGCAGGAATTATTCCGCAGGATATTACATCCATGGGTTTTACGCCTTTTTCGTCTATCAGGTCGCGAACATGCAATTGGGCGGCCTTTTCGTCTCCCTCTATTATGGCCTCCATCAATGGGAAGTAAGGGCCTTGGTTCTTTTCCTCCGTGGGCTCTTCTATTTCCTTTTTCCTCTCTTCCTTTTTGGGGGCAGAATCCCTGCCGGGTTCAACGAGGGCCCGCTCCTTAAGCTTGTCCTGGGCTTGAATGTAGTTTAAAGCCTTAGGGTCTGACCCCCTCAAAAGGTTAGAAGCCAAAATGGTCTCAAAAATCCCTGGTGCTGTGGGGTCTATTATGGCAGCGCCTAATCCAGAAGCCATGGCCATGGCCAGGAAGGTCCTGTTGACTAGATGCCGCGAGGGAAGACCGTGAGATACGTTGCTCACGCCAAGGATGGACAAACATCCCAACTGAGAGATGTACTCCAATGCCTGAAGGGTGACCCGCGGGGCCTTTTCATCGGCGCCCACCGCCAGAGTGAGGCCGTCTATGATCAGGTTCTCCATGGGGAAACCTGTCTTTCGGGCTCTTTCCACTATGCTGTCTATGACAGCTCTTCGCTCCTCTATGGTATGGGGCAAGCCCTTCTCGTCCATGGGAAGTACCGTCAAAACGGCTCCATAGCGGCTAGCAAGTTCAAGCCCCTTCTCCAGATGCCCCTGTTTCGCGGTCACCGAGTTTATCAACGGCACTCCCGAGGCCCTCTTTAGACCCGCTTCGAGAACCTCTATCTTGTCGCTGTCGATGGATACAGGAGAAGTAACGGTAGCTTCCACAACAGATATGGCCTCACTCATTAGGGCCACCTGGTCCACGCCCGGTAGGCCAACGTTTACGTCTATCACCTCGGCTCCGGCCTGTTCCTGAAGCTTTGCTTCCTCCTTCAGAAGGGTGAAATCACCATTTGCCACCTGTTCCTTCAGGGCCGACTTTCTTGACACGTTTATCCTCTCACCCACCACGAGTAGGGGACCGCCGCAACCAGCGGCCACCAGCTTACTCCTGGAGGCAAGAAAGGTCTCCTTTCTGGAGCTAGGAGGAAGAGACAAAACTCCGGCCAAAGCCTCCTTCATCTCTCTGATATGTTCTGGTGTGGTCCCGCAGCAACCTCCTATTACGCTGGCGCCAGCAAGGGCCAGCTCCTTCGATTTTTCTGCAAACGCTCTTGGATCCCAGAAGTTTTCGTCTCCGGGAAGGCCTGCATTGGCATATACGAAGACAGGCAGCCTGGAGTATTCCCAAAGCTTCTTGACCGTCTCCACGTACTCTCCCGGGCCCACACCACAGTTGGCGCCCACTCCAGCGGCTCCTACAGCGTAAGCCCATGCTGCAGCGACCTCTGGAGGGGTCCCTGTAACGGTCTTTCCGTGGTGATCGAAAGTAAAACTCACGACAAAGGCTAGGCCTTGCGCTGCGTCCTTCGCCGCTGCCACCGCAGCCTTGGCCTCCCTTATATCCATCATGGTTTCTATTAAGATGAAATCCGCTCCACCCTCTGCAAGGCCTGCTATCTGTTCATAGAAGGCCTCATAGGCTTCCTCAAAGGATAGGGATCCGAAAGGTTCCAAAAGCTCACCAAGGGGACCTACAGATCCGGCAACGAGGGCTTTGTCCCCTGCACACCCTTTGGCTATCCTGGCAGCTTCTTTGTTTATGTCTCTGGCCTTGCCCTGAAGGCCCCTGTGAGCCAGTTTTCTCGTGCTCCCACCGAAGGAGTTGGTCTCTATTATGTCCGCCCCTGAGGCCAAATATGCCTCGTGAATTGAGGCTACTACGTCAGGAGAATAGACGTTCATCTCTTCAGGCAACATTGGAGGCTTCCAACCTTTTTCTGCAAGAAGGGTGCCCATGCCTCCATCCATAAGTATTACTCTACTTTTTGCCTCCATCCATTGCCAGAATTTCATCCTGTCCACTGGACCACCCCCCATAAATATTAGGTTATGTTTGTGTATATTATTAGGAGTTGGTCCATTTATCAAGATTTTCTTATGTATGTTATATTTTGCACTTTATTGGGTCTTCGAGAGGATTCCGTGAAGGGGGACCTGTCTCTATGGGGTTGGATTCGTCCATGCTCCATTCGATCCAGCCGCCGTCATATACCGCTATGTTTTCCCAACCCATTAGGTAAGCCGCGAAAAAGGCCTCGCTGGCCCTCCAGCCGGTACCACAGCTGAAAACCACTCTTTTCTCTGGAGTAATACCCCACTGTCTCCAGTTTCTTTCTATCTCATGCAGGTCTTTCATAGTGTTATCCGGGTTTCTGTAGTCTTCCATGTGATATGCGTCAGAACCTCCGTGGCCCCACACGGCCCCCTTTATCCTTCCTTTTGCCTTTATGTAAGCATAGCCGCTGGTCTCGCCTATATATTCCACCCAGCTTCTTACGCAAACCAAAAGGGCGTTTTCCTCCGAAAGGAGCTTCTTTACTTCTTGGGTATCCACCAGGAATTCAGGAAAGGCAGGGACTTTAACGCCGAAACTTTTCACGGGAACAGGGCAATTGGGCCGCACTTCCAAAGGGAAACCGGCAGCCTTCCACGCTTTCAATCCGCCATCAAGCACCTTAACATCTCTTACTCCAGCGTACATCATTATTACGGCCACCCGAAAAGCTGCCGCGGTTTCAGATTCGTAAAGGATAACCGTGGTGTCCCTTGTTATTCCATGTCGGACAAGCACTTCTTCCAGCTCTTCGTCGGGCACCTTGTTCCATAAGGGCTCCCTTTCGAATAGATTGGTATCCAGATGAATAGCTCCAGGAATGTGTCCCTTATCATACTCCAAGGGCTTTCCCCAGCTGACTTCAAAGATCTTGTAATCCTTGGTAGGCTCCTTTTCTGATGTTTCACCATTTATAAGGTTGTACAACCAATCAGGGGACACAAGTTTTTTGCATATTCTTGGTTTACATGCAGCCAAGACCATTTCTAACGTTCACCTTTTAAGATGTCACGAACTTCGGTCGTCATATGCACTCTAAATACTTGTTCTACCAAACATAATGTTCTCATATACTTCAATCTTCTACCACCTACACACTCAAGTAGATGGATTATACATTTTAGTGACTTTCGTCACAACCCCAATTTATTATTATGCAACGAAGCTCCTTTCCCTTCGCTTTTAATTACTTTCTTCAAAAACACCACAAACAAAGACCCAGTTATTCAATAAGCACTCGAATCTTTGCCTGGACATCTGCAAGCACTTCTACTGGAGCCCTGCATATAAATTTTGCTTTTCTTGCTCGCCAATCAAGGCTTTTTATCTGATCGGCCAAAACAACACCGAAAACGCCAAGATCTTTAGGCAGAGCCACTTCAAAGGGATACCCTTAATTTGTTTAGTAATAGGACATATCAATGCCAATCCTATTTTACCGTTATAGAGGGCTGGGGATAAAACTAACGCCGGCCTCTTCCCTGCCTGCTCGTGCCCAAGTTGCGGGTTAAATTCCAGCCAAATAATATCACCACGATCAGGAATATAACGCTCTATCACTCTTCTCTCCCCACGGAATTCCCAGTATTTATCTCACCATGAATGTTCTCCGACGAAACCTGAGACATGAGCTCTTCCAAGTTATATCCTTGCCGCCGAATAATAATAGCATCATCATTCAGCTGAAGCTCCACGGACACTCCCTCAAATAGACCTGCTCTCTCTGCCAATATCTTGGGAACACGTATTGCAAGGCTGTTTCCCCATTTCTTAACTTGAGACCGCATATCACCACCCCCGTATAAACAAAGTATATACCGGGTTCGGTTTTATTTCTTTCCATATATCCCTTTTATTGCCTCCTACCGTAAAAAGCTGGGAACCTAGCCACATAAAACATCAAAAATCAAGGTATGTCCCCAATTATGTTTAGTCTTTCCAGGAAGGCCTCAAGCTTGTCGGGTGAGGGAACGCGCAGGCGGGCTGATCTGTCGTCAAGGTTGAAGTATCCGCTGCCCGGAGCACATGCAATCCCCACATCGGCCAGGCGCTTAACAATGTTTCCCGCCTCCTGTGAGAGAAGGAATATGGGAACCCGTTGGTCTGTATCCGCCACCGACCAACCTTGCTTTTGTGATACCAACTCTAAAACTTTAGATTTTGCTTTTTTCACATAATCCCGCACCGCATCCAAAGCTTTTCCATCCTTCAAGACTTCTAAGGCTATACATGCATCCAGGGTACCAATCACAAACGGTGGCTGAATCTTCCGATAAAGGGCAGCCAGTTCCCGGTCTCGACAAACGGCAAACCCAACTCGAATTCCCGCTACCCCAAGCCCCTTAGAGAAGGAACGACAGATGACCAAGTTAGGAAAATCCAACACTGCGGCCGATTCTTCATCAGGCAGGAAATCCCCATAGGCCTCATCAGCAATTACCCAGGTCCCTGTTTTCATAGCAGCACGGGCTAATTCAGCCAAATCATCCAAAGACAACACTTGGCCTGTTGGATTGTTAGGCCTGTCTATGTAAAGGACTTCGGGCTTTCTATCTAAAGCCTCCAAAATACGATTTTTATCTATCGAATACCTCGGAGCTTCAAGGTTTACCGACTCATACAATGCGCCATTGTAAAGGGCTTGCAGGGGCACATCGGTAAACTGAGGAGAAACACCTAACATAACTGAACCTGGGCGAAGCAAAACTCTAAAGAGGCTCACCAGAACTCCAATAGAACCTCCCCCCACTAACACTTCCTCTGGAGAAATTTTCCAAGAGCTGTGGGCCTTTACAATCCCCACCTTTAAATCATTCGGCTCGGGTTCCGGGTAGTCGCATAAATTGCAGGTTTTCCCTTCCTTCAACAAACGACACAATCTTTCCGACATGCCTAAAGGGCTTGTTCCCAATTCACAATCTATTACCTCTATGCCTTCCGGATACGTAACCTCGCCTGCCGAAACATATCCTTCTTGCCCTATCTCAAAGATCTCCCTCGGAAGTTTACCTTTCCACATATTTGCCACCCCTATTTTTGTATTATTATTGTTGCATTATATTGAATGCTATTTTTTGTTTCAACACACAATGTAGACTATCTAAAGTCACGTACCACGGAAGCTGGCAACAATATAGTGGCAAGTCGTATATAATGACTTACGAGATTTTACTGCTGGTTGAAGGAGAGGATAAAAATACGAAATAACCTTTGGATCATTGATTGGGTCATTTTCTCCCTTTTGATTTTTGCTCCCTTCTTGATAACCAAGTTCTGCCTAAGGAGGCGGAGAAAAAGTTGAGCGTGAAGGCACTATTGATGCAGGTGGTCGGCTTTGGAGGCTACGCGCTGCTGGTAATCCTCCTGGCCGGACAAGCCTTTTACTGGCACGAAACTCGCAGGTTCTTCTACCTTGGAGGAAGAAAACTCTCCCTTACCATCTCCGTATCCACCTTCGTGGCCACCTGGATGAGCGCTGCAAGCCTGATAGGCTACACCGCATGGCTTTATTCCGACGGCTATCAAGCTTTCACTGCTTCAGTCAACGGCTGGCTTTTGGGATTGGTGTTCCTTCCTTTTACCGTAAGCAAGCTCAGAAAATCCAGGGCCCTTTCCCTGCCGGAATGGCTGGAGGAAAATTTCGAGGACTCAAGGCTACGAAAAGTTTCTGCCTTGGCACTTCTTGTGGCCTATAGCCTATATATAGTGATTCAATTCAGAGTCTTCGGCTCTATAGTCTCCAATATGCTTGGCACTCCACCTATTATTTCCTCCATACTCATCTATCTTTTCGTCATATACACAACCTTCGGAGGCTTGGCCTCGGTAGCAAAAAGCGACGCCTTGAACTTGGCCATAATCGTACTTGGCATTACCGTGGGTGCTATTTTTGTAATAAAACAAGTTGGCTCTCCAATGAAGATTCATGGAATCATAGCCGAAAACCACCCACATCTATTGGAAACCCTGGATAAGCGAGGAGCCATCTTTACATTTTCCATGATGCTGGGATGGGGATTTGGAGTTGCTTCAAACCCTCAGTACGCTATACGCATCATGTCGGCCCACCGCCCCAAAAGCGCATTTTCCATGCTCTGGATTTCAGCGCTCATAATAGGCTGGATATATGCCTGCACCACATTGATAGGCCTGGGCGGCAAGGTGCTTTCAAGCTCAGCAGCATCTGACCAGGCAGGGTCTTTATACCACCTAATATCAACAGCTCTTCCGCCACAAATTTATACACTTTTAATGATAGCCATACTGGCTGCAGCTGTAAGTACCGCAAACTCTCAACTTTTGCTCGCTACGTGCTCCTTCTGCTATGACCTCTTTCCATCATGGTCCGCCCACGAGGAAGGGGACATTATTCGAGAGGACCGGTTCCTCCTCATAAACCGCATAGGTATAGGCATTATAGCCACATTTTGCTTGATCTTAAGCCAGCTTCCCCTTCCAGGCATACTGGACCTGGGACAGTACAGTTGGGCAGTGGTCTCTATATGCTTCCTTTTACCCATGTACCTACCTGGCAAAAAGAAAAAAGAAGGGCTTTTCATAGCCATCTCCGCAGCTTTGGTGCTTCACACCATCTTGGTCTACGTCTTCCAAATCAGGCCGGAACAAGCCTTACTTCCCAGCCTCTTGGTTGAAGGAACCTTGTGGAGCCTATTATCCAGGAGGAGTAGAACATGAGGATAAAAAACCCAAGCCTGGAGTTTCTGATAAAAACAATAGTCTCCTTGTTGGCCATAATAATCACTCTGGGGATCACGTCTACAGCCCTGTACGTAGAGTACAAAGACCGACTTAACGCAGAGATGAAGCAGCTTAAGGAAGTAAGCTCCCTAGTAAGGTATCTAAGCACATCTGAGGCGACCTTGCTTGTAAACAAGGTGGGTAAAAACTGGGTTTTCACAAATACCCAAAACCCTGATGGGGAATTTCTCACCTTACGAACAGCAGACGGCTTTCAGTGGAACGTCACCTTGGACCGAAAAAAGATCTTCTCAGAGATGCTCTTAAATCGCAGGCTAGTGATCGTCATGGGGATGATAGGACTGCTTTTGGCCCTGGAGATAGCTATATTACTGGCCTACTCGCTTACACGCCCTCTTAAAGCCATAGCCTGGACATGTCAACAGGTCAGTAGCGGCAAGTGGACCCACATCCCGGGAAATCCCTCAAAATTCAAAGAAATCCAAATTTTAAAGGAAACGTTTAATTCCATGGTAGACCAACTTAAGAAGTTGCACGAGAGAGAGCGTCAAGTGGCAAGAGCAGAGCGCCTCGCAGCCTTGGGGCAGCTAGTTGCTGGAGTGTCCCACGAGATACGAAACCCCTTAGCGGCTATGAGAGTGCATTTGGACCTCCTTTCCGAAACGGTGTCAGAGGAGGGCAAGCCCTCCCTCATGGTCCTGGATCAGGAAATCGACCGGCTTAATAGCACGGTCAGCCAGCTATTGAACTTCGCCAGGCCCAAGGCGCTGGTAAAAGGCCCCGTAAGCCTTAGAGAACTTTTTGGGTGGACTTTCAACATGGTCAAAATGCAGCTTTCAAAGAAAAATATACAGTGGCGCCACGAATTGCCCCAAAAGGATATTTATGTATGGGGTGACAGAGACAAGCTGCAACAAATGCTTTTGAATCTGGTCCTCAACGCCATAAAGGCCATGGAGGAAACTGGAGGAACCCTAGAGATCAAAGCCATAGAAGAAACGGATTTTGCCCTCTTAAGCATAAAAGACCACGGACCAGGCATCCCGGAAGAACTAATCGATAGGATATTTGACCCATTCTTTACAACACGGCCGGACGGAACAGGGTTGGGCCTACCTTTGGTCCTACAGATAGTTCAAATGCACGAAGGCTCCATAGAGGTTGACCCGGGCCCGGGGGCAGAATTTAAGATACAATTACCACTGTATCGCGAAGGAGGCCGAAACTAGCATGTATAAACTTTGGATAATTGAAGATGAACCGGGCCTAGCACAGGGGTTAAAGATAGCCTTCGAAAAAGAAGGCAACTACTCGGTATCCTTGGCATCTTCCCTGGGCGACCTTAAAGAGCTTCTATCGAAAGAAACCCCTGACATAGCACTCTTGGATATAAGGCTACCCGATGGTAACGGCCTGGATGCTCTCCCGCACATCTTAAAAACGTCCCCACAAGTCAAGGTTATAGTTATGACCGCCTTTGGTGATTCGGCCCTTGTGGTAAAGGCCATAAAGGAAGGAGCTTACAATTATCTGGACAAACCTTTCCCATTGGAGGCTGCCCGAAACATGGTGGCAAGGGCAGCAGAGAACATAGCGCTCCAGCGCGCCGTATCACAAATGACAGCGGACAGCTCCGTAGACCTTACGGGCTCCTCTCCCCCAATTCAACAAATTAGAGGTTTCGTTGAAAAAGTGAGCAAGGTCTCAGATCTCAACATTCTGATAAGGGGCGAGAGCGGCTCTGGCAAGGAGGTACTTGCCAGGCTTATACACAGAACCTCAGGATGCAAAGGAAACTTCGTTGCCCTAAACTGTGCTGCCATACCCGAGAACCTCTTGGAGGCGGAACTTTTCGGCTACAAGAAGGGAGCCTATACCGGAGCTGTGCAGGATAAAATGGGCCTGGTGAAGCTGGCAGATGGGGGAACCTTGTTTCTGGACGAGATAGGAGACATGCCCCTTGCCTTGCAAGGAAAGCTCCTTCGCTTTTTGGACTCCCGCTCTTACCGCCCCCTGGGCGGAACAAAGGAGATCAAGGTGTCCCTTAGAGTCATATCCGCCACGTGCCAGAACATAGAGGACAAAATAGCAAAAGGAGAGTTTCGAAGGGACCTGTACTACCGCATCGCCATGTTTCCCATAATCATCCCTCCTTTGCGTGAGAGGGGAAAGGACGTAATAGAAATTTTCTACACCTTCGTCGAGCAGTATCGCAAATCCTTCAAGCGTCCCCCCTTGTCCCTCACACCCGAGGCGGAAGAGGTCTTTTTGGACTACAGTTGGCCAGGAAACTGCAGAGAACTGAAAAATCTCGTGGAAAGGCTTTTCATACTCAAGGATCCAGAAGACCGGCTTGTGAGGCTCAGCGACCTTCCCGACAGGATGCTGGAGGAACTGCCACAAAAGGACAATAAAATAGCCACACAAGCTCCTGGGCAAACCCTCCAGGAAAAGATAGAATCCTTCGAAAGGCATTTGATCGAAGAAGCTTTGAATAAGGCCAAAAACAACAAGACCAAGGCCGCGGAACTTCTGGGAATCTCCAGGTTCGCCCTTCTTCGGAGGATGCAGAAGTATGGCATCGAATGAACTCCACCACGAGCTGAAACCGACTCTAACGACCAAATTAAACCCTCTACCTCTGATATTGCCATCCCTAAACCTCCTTACCGTGCCAGCTTACGCCCTTGAGGAAGAACTAAAACAAAGAGTAGGAGACAACGTCTTTCTAGGCGTAGCGCCTCCCCCCTCGGCCGTGCCTCTCAGCGCTTTTGATGGCGATGATGTCAATCCACTGGAAAACATTCCTGCCCCAACTAGCATTGACGAGGACATATCAAGCCAATTGAGATTCATTCCGTCATTGGAGGATATGCCTGATGAAATGATAGATACCCTTGTCCAGGGCCTTGACTCCAGAGGGTACATTTCAGAAGACACCTTGGACGTGCTGTGTAAATTCGCAGGACTAAGCAAAAAGAAAACCTTAGAGATCCTAAAGGACATTCAAGACTCTATCGACCCACCAGGGCTATTCGCAAGAAATTTATGGGAGTGCCTGCTAATACAGTTGAGGCGCAAGGGCATGGTAGGGAAAGACCCTTGGGTTGTTTTAACCAAAGGAAAGGAATTTATATTGAAAAAAGACATAAGAGGCCTCTCCAAGTTCCTCGGGTGGACCCATGAAAGAACCCAAAAAGCTCTGGAGGAAATCAAAAAGCTTGATCCATACCCTGGGAATTTCATCATAAAAAACCAGTATATAGTCCCAGAAATAGAATTTGTAAAAGAAAAAGATACCATAAGGGTACGCCTTCTCCACGAAAACCTGCCCAAGTTGTTCTTGGATGCAGAGCTTTTAGAGCACATAAGCAACCAAACATTGAGGGAGCAGTGGCTTTCAGCAAAACACACCCTAGTCGCTCTATCCATACGCATTAGAACAAAGCTTAGAATATCCCAATTTTTGGCTAAAGCCCAAAAAGCCTTCCTGGCTGGAGAAAGCATCGCACCATCTCCTTTGACTCTAAAAACAGCATCACGAGAAACAAACTACCACCCCTCTACGATCCTGAGAATAACCAAGACCACCTGGGCACTCTCTCCCGTTGGAACCATCCCGCTAGAAAAACTCCTGTCAAGACCCCTAAGGGCAAAACCCACCATGTCGGTGGCGCAGTTAAGGCAGGCCATAAAAGAGGCAAAACCTCTGGGGATTTCCGATGAAGCCCTCGCCCTGAAACTGGGATTGCCCCGCAGAACCATAACCTGGCACAGAAACAAAATGGGCATGTAACCTTATCACTCTTCGCACAGTGTGCGCTCACCGAACGGTTTAGACCCTCAAAGAGCCCCTTCCTGCCGAAAAAGGTTTTCCTAAATATTATCGATTTTAACCATTTTTTTCTGTTTTTCTCTCCTTTTAGGCTAGACGCATTCTTTAGGCAACTTTTTTGCATATATGAAGGTGTGACATGATTCATATATTTTGTGGAGGTGGTTTTTGTGTCAGAGGTAAAGGAAGCAACTGCGGAAAAAACGGGGTTGCAGATGGCGGCGGAAGAGGAGATGAAGAAGAAGGGTACCCTCTCGGTGCTTCTGGGGGCGGCCTTCCTTATGGCTACTTCAGCCATAGGTCCTGGCTTCTTAACCCAGACGGCGGTGTTCACCGAAAAGCTCAAGGCAGCCTTTGCGTTCGCCATATTGAGCTCCATACTCATCGATATCGTGGTGCAGCTCAACATCTGGAGAATCCTCGCAGTGTCCAAGATGAGGGCTCAAGACGTCGCAAACAAAGTTTTACCTGGATTGGGCTATTTTTTAGCCTTTGCCGTGGCTCTGGGCGGTTTGGTGTTCAACATAGGCAACATTGCGGGCGCTGCCATGGGGCTTAACGTTCTCACTGGCATGTCCATGCCCCTTGGGGCAATCATCAGTGCGGCAATAGCCATATTCCTTTTCTTGAGAAAAGAGTTAGGTAGGGCCATGGATAAGTTCGCGCAAGCGTTGGGCTTCGTTATGATAGCCATGGTCCTCTTCATGGTCTTCAAGACCCAGCCGCCTGTAGGGTTGGCCTTGAAGGAGGCCGTATTGCCGTCCACCATTGACTGGATGATAGTTCTTACCCTCGTGGGTGGAACGGTTGGTGGCTACATATCTTTCGCAGGAGCCCACAGGATAATTGACGCTGGAATCACAGGCGAGGAGAATCTGCCTTCCATAAGCAAGGGAGCTGTAAACGCTATAGGGATCACCGGCATCATGCGTTTCCTCCTGTTCTTGGCCATATTGGGCGTAGTCCTCATGGGGCATAAACTGGACCCAAGCAACCCTCCTGCATCAGCGTTCCGGCTCGGCGCGGGCGAATTGGGATACAAGATATTCGGAATCATCCTTTGGTCTGCAGGCATAACCTCGGTCATAGGAGCGTCCTATACTTCCATCTCCTTCCTCAGGACTCTGTTTAAGTCGGTCAACGACAAACTTAGGGCATGGATGATAGGATTCATAGTCTTCTCCACCGCAATTTTTGCCACCGTCGGAAAACCTGTCGCCCTCTTGATTTTTGCTGGCTCCATAAATGGACTTATCCTGCCCTTGGCCTTGATATCTGTTCTTTTGGCCGCCCACAGGAAAGATATCATTGGAAGCTACAAGCACCCCTTGTGGATGTCCATAATAGGTTACATAATGGCAGCATTCACCATGTGGATGGGCGTAATGTCTCTAGGAAGAATCTTCTCTTTGTTCAGTTAATCTGCTATTAACGTTGGCTTCCGTGGCCTTTGGGTCGCGGAAGCTCTTTATTGTTGTTTAAGCCCATTGAAAGGTGTATTTTTATTACGAAAGCTATTTATGGAGGTGAACTTGTTGGAAGAAGCGACCTATCCCAGGATTCTGCACGCCGGCGACAGCTGTGTCGTGGTGGAGTTCGGCTCAACGATTTCCCTTGACATCAACGGCCAGGTCCAGAGCTTGCGCCGAGCTTTAGAAAACAAGAACATACCTGGAATAAAAGAACTCATACCGACTTACCGTTCTTTGGCCATATACTTCGATCCCCTGGAAATCCCCTTGGAGAAGCTAAAAAGCACATTGACCTCTCTTTCAACGATGGATGAAGAAAACATCACCACAGGCGGCACGCTAATAGTCATACCCGTTTGTTATGGCGGAGAGCTGGGACCCGACATAGAGAACGTAGCGCAGCACAACAACCTCTCCGTGGAGGAGGTAATCGAAATTCACTCAAGGCCAGACTACTACTGTTATATGTTGGGCTTTACCCCTGGTTTTTCCTACCTTGGAGGCATGGATGAACGGATTGCAACGCCAAGACTGGAAACCCCCAGGACCCTCATTCCAGCGGGCAGTGTGGGCATTGCTGGCAAGCAAACGGGAATATACCCCATAGACAGCCCCGGCGGGTGGCAGCTCATTGGTCGCACACCTCTCAAGATGTTCGACCCTAAATCAGAGAAACCAACACTTATAGAAGCCGGCTACTGGGTGCGATTCAAACCCATATCCTTTGAGGAATACCAGTCCATATCTTCTGAGGTTGCCAAGGGAACCTACTTGCCCGAAATCCTTACGAAAGAAGGTGCCTCCCAATGAAGCTTGAAATAGTCTCTGGCGGACTTCTAACGACGGTACAGGACCTTGGGCGATGGGGATTTCAAGGAATAGGCATGCCCGTTGCAGGGGCGATGGACAGTTTCGCCCTGCAGGCTGGGAACATAATCGTCGGCAACGCCCCCAATGCAGCTGCACTGGAAATCACCGTCATGGGGCCAACCATCAACGTTGTAGAAGGAGAGGGCGTAATATGCCTAAGCGGTGCTCCTTTGGATATGCGCATAAACAACGAAAAAGTCCCGCATTGGACCGCCATCAGGGTGAAGGGGGGCGACAAAATATCCATAGGAGGCCCCACAGGTCCGGGGTGTCGTGCATACCTATGTGTCTCTGGAGGGATAGATGTCCCTGTCATCATGGGT
>Ga0182240_100341_pt1 | contig 16158 bp, 11 predicted proteins | sample hydfrates4_PW_90_FD_145594 | JGI IMG/M metagenome (GOLD analysis project Ga0182240, IMG submission 145594) | Subsurface microbial communities from deep shales in Texas, USA - hydraulic fracturing test 4_PW_90 | ecosystem: Environmental > Aquatic > Deep subsurface > Shale gas/oil reservoir >...
AATGACCTCCTTACAAGATAATAAAGATATGGTATCAAATAAATTATACAGTGAGGAGGTAAAAGTACAATATTGAAGGTATTAAAAGTTAGTTACAATACGTGTTTTAGAGTTTCTAAAGACAGTAACGCATTATACTTAGGAGGTTCACTTGTGATAAACAACAATAAAGCTCGATTCTTGTTATTACTATTTATCTTGTCTGGGATTTATTCTTTAGCTTCTACTGTCCTAATTTTAAATTCGTATAACCCAGGTTTATCCTGGTCAGATAAGGAATTAGAAGGGATATATTCAGTTTTAGAAAATGAAGAAAGTATAAATCTACACGTTGAATATCTTGATAGCAAAAGGTTTGGTGATGATAATAGCCTAAACATATTCAAAGAATATTTTGAAAAAAAATTTAGCAATTTTACATTTGATGTCGTTATTGCGTTTGATAATAACGCCCTTGATTTTGTTTTATCAAATTATGATTCACTTTTTTTGGGAACCCCTATTGTGTATGCTGGGATCAATCACTATCAAGAATACGATTTGAGTGAATTAGACTTTGTAAGTGGTGTTGTAGAGATTCATGATATAAAAGAAACATTAGAATTGGCACTAAATATTCATCCAGATACAGAGAATGTTTATGTAATTGTTGATAATCAGACTAAAACCGGGGAACTTTTCAAGCAAGAAGTGGAAAATGATGTAGTACCTAATTTTGAGAATACTAATTTTATCTTTTTAAGCGATTCATTGGATCAAATAAAGCAAGAGCTCGATGCACCATTACAAAACTCAATAGTGCTCCTTTTGGCTTTTAGTAAAGATATTTATGGGAATTTTTATGATTATACAGAAATAGCTGTACATATGGATCAATTTGATAAACTTCCTATTTATACTACCTCAAGCGTGTATATGGGCAACAACGTTGTAGGAGGTAAAATTACCAGTGCATACGATCAAGGACTTAAAGCTGGGGAGATAGCAAAAGACTTATTAAACGGAGTTAATATCAAAGAGTTACCACGAATTTACTTCCCAGATAATAAATACGTTTTTAACTTTCCTGCCTTGGAACGATTTGGTATTTCTATCAAGAGCCTACCAGCAGATTCAACAATCCAGAATAAACCTCCTTCTTTTTATGAAAATTACCCTGTTATTTTTTGGATAATAATGATTCTAGTACCTTTTTCTATTGTATTTATATATGTTCTACGAGAAGAAAATTTAAAACTTAGCTCTCTTTTGAATGAATTAAATAAGGCAAAGGAAGAGGCCCAAAGTTATAATGAAGAACTTACCGCAGCAAATGAACAATTAACTTCCTACAACGAAGAGTTAATTGCACAAAATGAGGAAATAGAAAGTAATTATAAGGAAATAGAACAACTGAATAATAAAATAATTCATCTGTTGGAAATTATATCCGAAGTTGAAAATGAAAAAGTAAAAGAGGAAGATTTCTTCCAGAAATTTTTAAATACTTTAATCATAGAAATCCCAGAAGCTGATTATGGCAGTGTTTCTATAATAGAGGGAGATAGTTGGAGATTTTTAGTAACGTTGGGTCATGATATTAATGGTCTAAAAAGTTTAAATCTTAAAAAAAGTTATGCTTTTATTGCTGAAGAATCTACGGTACTTGATAACATAATTTCATTGGATGAAGAAAGAATGCCTAAAGATGTAGCCAATTTAATGTACAAATTTACCAAACCAATAAAATCCTCTCTACTGAAAACAATGAAAATAGATGAAAATAGATATTTAGACGTTTCTCTTGATATTAAAAAAGGTAGCGATGAGAATTTTTCAGAACAATCGGTAAGATTTTTTGATTCCTTATTGAATGTAGCAAGAATGTTTTTTGTCAATAGGATAAGAACGCAAGAGGTAAAAAATGCTTATGCAACCTTTGCAAGCAAGCTTTCTATATTAGCAGAATCACACGATGAAAACAGTAAGAAACATATTTACCGTGTAAGTGAATTATCTGCTTTTTTTGCCGAAAAATTAGGTTTACCCAAAGAACAAGTTGAAAAGATAAGAGATTTTTCACCACTTCACGATGTGGGGAAACTTTTTGTTCCTGCCGAGATACTAAACAAACCTGGTAAACTAAACGAAAAAGAATGGGAAGAAGTAAGGAAACATCCGCTATATGCTGATAATTTGTTGGATGATCCATATTTTGAAACAGCAAGAAAAATTGCCCTTTATCATCACGAACATTACGATGGCTCTGGGTATCCTTTCAGATTAAGGGGTGAACAGATCCCCATTGAAGCTCAGATTGTTGGCTTAGTAGATGTATACGATGCTTTAAGATCAAAAAGAAGTTATAAAGAAGCTTTTTCACATAAGGAAGCGATTGAAATATTGTTACACGGGGATAACAGGACAAAACCAGAACATTTTAACCCAAAACTCTTAGAAATATTGAAAAAATACGAAAAAGACATAGAGGAAATGTATAAAAAATATGAAGAATAAAAAATGATTTTTAATTGGAGGTGCTAAAATGGAAAAATCAAAAATCGACTCAAAAACAAAAAAACATTTATTAAATTTCCAAAAGGCCGAGATAACGGAACATATGATTTATAAAAGGTTAGCTGAATCTACTAAAGATCCTAAAAATAAAAAAGTCTTAGAAAGCATAGCGAATGAAGAATTAAAACATCATGATTTTTGGAAAAGTTATACGAACGAAGATGTAAAACCAAATTACATAAAAGTTATATTCTATTTCATTCTTTCTAAAATACTTGGATTAACCTTCAGTTTGAAGCTTATGGAAAAGGGTGAAGAAAGGGCTCAGATTTCCTATGAGGATATTTCCAGTGTAGTCCCCGAAGCAAAACAAATTGAAGAAGAAGAAGATAAGCATGAACGGGAACTTTTAGGAATGATAGAAGAAGAAAGATTGAATTATGTTGGCTCGATTGTGCTTGGTTTAAACGATGCGTTAGTCGAATTGACTGGTGCATTAGCAGGTTTGACTTTTGCCCTTCAAAACGGAATAATAATAGCTACATCTGGATTAATAACTGGGATAGCCGCATCATTGTCAATGGCGGCATCCGAGTATCTATCAAAAAGAGCCGAAAACGATGAGAGAGCTTTAAAATCCGCAGCTTACACCGGGATTGCATATATAATTACGGTATTTTTTTTAATTCTTCCTTATTTGTTAATGCCAAATAAATATTTTTTAAGTTTAATTATAACTTTAATAATAGCTGTTATAATAATATTGGTTTTCAATTTTTATATTTCTGTAGCCAAAGATCTGAACTTCAAAAGTAGATTTCTCGAAATGGCGGGTATAAGTTTAGGTGTTGCCGGATTAACCTTTTTTATAGGCTTCATCGTTAGAATCACCTTGGGCGTTTCAATTTAATTCAATACATATTTCAAAGGGGGAGTTTGCATTGAAAAGAATCAGCACCAAGATTATTTTATCTTCTACCTTGTTAGTGATCGCGGTAGTAACCGTTATAAGTATCGTAACAATTTTTAGGTCCACTTCTCTTTTAGAAGAATACTCACTAAGCGGGGTAGAAAATTTAACTGCGAGTCTTGCATCTGATCTAGGTTCACAAATAAGTATTATTGAAATAGTTGTAGATAATTATAGCGATTCCGCCTTTTTGGGATTTGATCCTTTTATAGCGAGTTTTTCAAATGCTGAAGTGATAAAGTTTTTAGATAGAGCTAAGAATGTACCCAAAAATTTTTCGCAAAAAATAGAAGGTAACTCAACCTCATTCATAGTTTTCAATCCCGATATGTTAAGAACAAAAGAATTATACTCCCTTTACTACATTGAAGGCGAAGATAAAAGTTTAGAAAATGAATATATAAAACTAGACGAGACCTTTAACCCCGAAAATAAAAAATATCAATGGTTTTTTGAAGCAAGGGACAAAGGTGAAGGTGTTTGGACTGATATATACTTTGACGAATACTTACAGACAAATGTAATTACTTATTCTGTTCCTTATTTCGATCCAGAAGATGGGACTTTTGTTGGTATTGCTGGGATGAGTTTTCCCTTGGAATATTTTGCCAACCTCATTCAAGAAGATTTAGGATACCAAAAAGCATATGCGTACTTAGTGGATGATAATTTTAATGTAATTTTCCATCCTCTTTATGACTCTGGAAAGAGTATAGAAGATGAAATAACGGATTACTTAGAAACCATAAGCTCAAGTACAGAAGGGACTTTTGTAGAAAGATTAAATGGTGAAGGGTTCTTAACGAGTTATTCTAAGCTATCCAATGGCTGGATTTTGTTCCTAAATTTACCTGAGAGTGAAATATACAGTGAGATAAATAGTTTAACGCTTCTTATAATCCTAATAACCGTTGTGGGAGTTGTTATAGCAATTGTAGTTGCCTACTTTGTTGGAAAAGGTATCTCAAAACCAATAAAAGATTTTTCAAACGTATTATTGAAATTCGGAGAAGGGAATTTGGATGTAGAATTCGAAAGTAAATCCAAAGACGAAGTGGGAGAAATGGCTAAATCGTTTAGTAAGATGCGAGATAACTTAAAAGAAACGATTGAAAGTATAAAAGATGTTTCTGAAAGAGTTGAAACATCTTCAAAGGAATTAAAAGAAGCCTCACAAAAATTCAAAAAGTCGGCAGAAGAAGTTCTCGACGAAGCAAAAAATATAGAGTTAATTTCGGAAGATAGTGCCTCATCTGTTGAAGAGATCACATCCGGTATTGAAGAAATTGCCTCTTCAGCACAAAGTTTATCTTCCGCTGCACAAGAGTTATCCAATTCAGCCGAAATGACACAAAGCCAAGCTAATATAGGAATGGAAAGTATTCACAATATAGTAAAGAAAATAGAAGTTGGTGTAGAGCAATCCAAGGAAGCAGAAGAAAATGTTTCAAAACTTTTGGAAAAAGCAGAAAATATTGAAAATATTATTCAAACTATAAATTCCATAACCGAACAGACGAACCTGTTAGCGCTGAACGCAGCGATAGAAGCTGCAAGGGCTGGAGAAGCGGGAAGAGGATTTGCTGTTGTAGCAGATGAAATAAGAAAATTGGCAGAAGAAAGTGGTAAAGCAACGGACGAAATCGGCAACATTTTAGAGGACCTAAAAAAAGGTACAAACAATGTCAACGATGTAACCAATAAAACTGTAAATACTATTGCAGAAATAAACGAGGAAGCCAATAAGGTTCGAGAACAATTTGAAGGTATATTAGGTGAGATAAACGGGATGATTTCAGGGGTAGAAAACGTAACTGCTAGTTCGCAAGAGCAAAGTGCCAGTACGCAAGAGATGAGTTCTTCTATGGAAAGAATAGCTAGAACGGTAAATGAAACCAGCGAAAAAATTAAAGAAATTAAGATGTTGATGCAAAGTCAGTCTGAAAACGCTGGTTCACTTAATGAAAGAGCTCAAGAATTAGAAAAACTTTCTCAAAATCTCAACTCAGCCATTTCAAAATTCAAAATGAGTGTTGAATAAGATAACTTAGAAATAAATGTGGGCGGGAAGCGGAGCAAAGGGGTAAAGTCTCCTTTATCCTCATGTGTGGGGAGCGGGGCGAAGGAGCGCTGTATACAAAGTTTTAGAGTTTCTAAAGGCTAAACAGAAAACAAGAGGGAGGAAATACAATAAAGAAGTTATCAATTATCCTCAACTTTTTGATTTTAGTTGCTTTATTCACCTTTGGAGAAACAACGATAAGGGTAAAAAGTCCTTTAGATGTTTATACTGAAATCTATGAAACTGTGCCTTTTTATCGATTTGTAAACTCTACAGAAGGAATAGGGCAAGATTATATCAAAGAATTACTTTCAACGACGTTAGAATCTACGAATACAAATATTCAGAATTTTTTAAATGCTCCGATGGTATTTTATTCAGATAAAAACTATTCGGTCGGTGAATTATTTAATCCGAACTATTTTAACCTTCTATTTGACATGATCGTTAATTCGAAAAGTATTGCCATATACTCTGCCGAATACGAAGTTTTCGATGAAATCTTTACAAAGATCTTTGGTGCTAATAAAGTAAGCAATGACCTATACACCTTAGAAGAAAAAAATTTTGCTGTTCAAAAAAATGATGAGGGCATCTTTCTGAACATGGAACCGACAACCTATAATAATTCAAAGGGTTTAGTATCTGGCTCGCTGGAAAATATCTTAAATGAAAATAAACGTTGGGATTTTTACGTTACCGTTGAATCGAGAACCTTAAAGGCAACATTTGAGTCTAAAGATTATAGAGGTACCAAGAAAAATTTTGATTTGACACTTTTGGAAAACAAGAAATTGTTTGGAGAAGTTTTGAACATACAAATGTTAAATAAAAACGATTTTCAATCGTATTTTGAAAAATTTTTAACCCCTTTGGACGAGGAAAGCATAAATGTTATAGGATTTATCGCCAATATTATCAAAGAAGAAGAGTTTATAGCCGTTAGTTCACAAAGCATAAGTAATAACGAACTAAACTTATTCTTTGAAGCATCAATTGATACTTCAAAGCTCAAAGAATTTGCAGAAGCACGAAATCTGGAAGAAGGAAAGATTGGAACTTATAATTATTATCTTTGGTCTAATCAAAGTGTAGAAAACCAAGTTTATCTTTATTTTATAGAAGATGAATTCATATTTTCAAACGTTTTACCCGATAAGATGCATGTCTATTTGTCGGAAATATCTCGATTTAAAAACACAAAATATTATAGAGAAATTGAAAGAAAAGAAGAACTCGATAATCTATTAATTTTAGATATTTCAAATTACTTATCAAAGAATTTTTATGGTTCTTTAGATAGCTGGTTAATAAAAGAAGAATACGATAATGATGGGATGTATACAGTAGAAATAAAAATAAGATAAAAAAATTATAGTTTAGAAAGTTTGATTCGAAAGGAGTGCATTATTTATGCTTTTTGGACTGATAGACAAGAATAAAAGTTTACTTAAAAAATATTCAAAGATCGCAAATAAAATAAATGAATTGGAAGAAAGCGTGAAATCTCTCAGCGACACTGAATTATCTGGAAAGACCTTGGAATTTAAAAACAGGTTAAAACAAGGTGAGAGTTTGGATGATATCTTACCCGAAGCCTTTGCTGTCGTAAGAGAAGCCTCACGAAGAACAGTAGGCATGCGGCATTTCGATGTACAGTTAATGGGAGGCATAGCTTTACATGAGGGTAAGATAACCGAGATGAAAACTGGGGAAGGAAAGACTTTAGTTGCAACCCTTCCAATATATCTAAATGCCTTAACAGGAAAAAATGTTCATCTGGCTACACATAATGATTATCTGGCTAAAAGAGATGCGAATTGGATGGGACCGGTTTATGAGTATCTAGGTTTGAACGTAGGATACATTCAAGCCAACATGGACAAAGAAGATAGAAAAAAAGCGTATCAAGCTGATATAACTTACGGAACTGCTAATGAGTTTGGATTTGATTATTTAAGGGATAATTTAGTTTACGAAAATACCGACAAAGTTCAAAGAGGACATTACTTTACAATAGTTGATGAAGCTGACTCCATTTTGATAGATGAAGCAAGGACACCGTTAATCATTTCGGGTCCTTCGGATACTCCTTCCGAACTTTACAGAAGATTTGCATCTTTGGCGAAGAGATTCATAGTTGAAAAAGATTACACTATAGATGAAAAACAAAAGACTTTGGCATTAACTGAAGAAGGGATAAGCAAGGCAGAAAAACTGTTATCCGTCGATAATTTATACGATCCAAGCAACATTAAGTATTTGTTCCATCTTTTGAACGCCTTAAAAGCAATAAATTTTTTCAAAAGAGATAAAGATTACATTGTTCGCGATGGAGAAGTTGTCATCGTTGATGAATTTACAGGAAGATTGTTAGCTGGAAGAAGGTATTCAGAAGGATTGCACCAGGCTATAGAAGCAAAAGAAGGAGTAAAAATAAAAGAAGAGAGTGTAACCTTTGCCACAATAACTTTCCAAAATTATTTTAGGATGTACGAAAAATTATCAGGTATGACTGGAACTGCGAAAACTGAGGAAGACGAGTTCAAAGCGATCTACAACACAGAAGTTGTTGTTATCCCTACCAACGAACCTGTTATTCGGGAAGATAAAAACGATTTAATTTTTAAAACCCAAAAAGAAAAGTATCAATCAATAATTGATGAAATAGAAAAGCGTAACCGAAAAGGTCAACCCGTATTAGTTGGAACTACATCCATTGAAAACAGTGAAATCATAAGTGAACTACTGAAAAAAAGAGGAATAAAGCATGAAGTTTTGAATGCAAAATACCACGAACGAGAAGCAGAAATTATCGCTCATGCAGGAGAAAAAAACGCCGTTACCATAGCCACGAATATGGCGGGTAGAGGTACCGATATTAAATTGGGAGAAGGGGTCAAAGAGCTTGGAGGTCTTTTTGTTTTAGGTACAGAAAGACATGAAAGCAGAAGAATAGACAACCAATTAATAGGAAGATCTGGTAGACAAGGGGATCCTGGTGAATCAAGATTTATTATCTCTTTTGAGGATGATGTATTACGATTGTTTGGTGGGGACAGAATGAAAAACATGATGACCGCCTTAAAAATAGAAGAAGGTCAACCCATTGAACATAAAATGCTCAGTAAAGTTATTCGGGATGCACAAAAGAAAATTGAAGGAATACACTTCTCGATAAGAAAAAGATTGTACGAATTTGACTCTGTAATGGACAAACAAAGATCTGTAATATACAACCATAGGGATTGGATCCTTGAACAAGGTAACTATGATGATCACATAAAAGAAATCTTTACGGATGTTGTGGAAAGAATAGTGGAATCCTCATGGGACGAAGTTGAAGAAAAATACAACAAAAGTAGTATTTCAGAAAAGTTGAAACAATATTTAATAATTTCTGACATAAAGGGGAACACGCGTGAGGAAATAGAGGATGAAATTTTTGATCTACTTTGGAAAAGATATCAATACAAAAAAGAAGAGTTTGGAGAAGATTTTAATAAAGTCGCAAAATTTGTTATGTTAAGAATAATAGATGAAAAATGGAGGCACCATTTAGATTCTATCGAAGCGCTAAAGGAAGCTGTAGGATTAAGATCGTATGGTCAAAAAGACCCTGTTATGGAATTTAAAAAAGAATCGTACATACTTTTTGACCAGATGGTTGACAGTATATATGACGAAATAGTCAATTATTTAATGAGGATAGCAAAAGTAGTTCCAGAAAAAGAAGAAAGGGAAGCAAAAAGAATATACGCCAGCTTGAACTTTGTACATAACAACGTATCAGCGGTTGATGAATCGAACGATAATGGGAAATCTAAAAGTAAAAATGTCACTAAACCCTCCAACAAGATTAAAAAAAGGTATAAAGTTAAGAGATAGTAATTGAAACCATTTTTAAGAGGTGATCAGATGATAGAATACGAAACGAAGGTTAAAATAGATGAGTTGAAAGAAAACTTTGAGGATTTAAAAGGAATTTTTGATATAGATAAAGCAGAAGAAGAAGTTAAAAAACTTGACAAAGAAATGATGGAGCCAAACTTTTGGAATGATCAGAATAGAGCCAAAAAGGTCTCCAAAATGGCACAAAATTTAAAAGATGAAATAGATGAATTCAAAAAATTGGAGAATGATTTTGAGGAATTAGAAATAGCGGTTGAATTATCAGAGGATGATCCATCAATGACCGCCCAAGTTGAAGCAATTTTAAAAGTTATTGAAAAAAAGATCGGTTCTTTTCGATTAAGGATGTTATTATCCGAAGAATATGATGACGCAAATGCATTTCTTAGCCTACATCCCGGTGCGGGAGGAACAGAATCACAGGATTGGGCATCTATGCTATTGAGGATGTACACTCGGTGGGCAGATAAAAATAATTATGACATTGAAACGATAGACTTTCAAGAAGGAGACGAGGCGGGAATAAAAAGTGCAACCATAAAAATTTCAGGTCCCTATGCTTACGGTAAATTAAAGTATGAAAGTGGTGTCCATCGATTAGTAAGAATTTCTCCATTCGACGCCAATGGAAGAAGGCACACTTCTTTTGCATCGATATCTGTGATGCCAGAATTTGATGAAAATGTTGAGATAGAAATAAATCCAGATGATCTGAAAATAGATACGTATAGATCAGGTGGAGCAGGTGGCCAACATGTTAATAAAACAGATTCAGCAGTAAGGATTACTCATTTACCAACAGGTATAGTTGTAGCGGTACAAAACGAGCGTTCACAACATCAAAACAAAGCCACCGCTTTAAAAATTTTAAAGGCAAAATTATATGAGTTAGAACATCAGAAAAAATTAGAAGAAAGATTAAAATTACGTGGGGAAGTAAAGGATATTTCCTGGGGTAATCAGATTAGATCTTATGTTCTTTATCCATATACTTTAGTTAAAGACTTAAGAACAGAGTATGAAACCTCTAACGCTCAAGCTGTATTGGATGGAGAAATAGATGAATTCATAGAAGAAGAACTGTTATTTTTTGCAAAATACAAGTGAAAAATTAATTTGTTTTTCAGCGAAAGAGGTGTATAATAATAGTAAGAAAATACGATGATTTTCATAAAAGTGTAATGGTGGAGGAAGTCTTATCTTATTTGATAACTAAAAAAGACGGCATTTATGTTGATTGCACTGCTGGTGAAGGTGGACATATAAAAGCTATTTTAGAATTCACTGATAAGATGGCTAGAATAATTGGAGTCGATGTGGATTATGAGGTATTGGAAATCGCAGAACAAAGGTTAAAAGACCTATCGGATAACATAGTATTGATTAAATCATCTTATAAAGATATAGACATGGTTTTGAGGGGTTTAGGTATTGATAAAGTTGATGGTTTTTTAATGGATTTAGGGGTTTCTACCTTTCAGTTAAAAGGTGAAAATAGAGGATTTTCTTTTACTAAAGACGAACCGTTAGACATGAGAATGGATAACCAAGCGAAAAAAGATGCAGCGTACATAGTTAATAATTATTCACAAGAAGAACTCAGACGCATCATTTTTGAATATGGGGAAGAAAAAAGGTTTGCTCACAGTATTTCAAAAAGCATTGTAAGAAACAGACCTATAAATACCACACAAGAATTAGTAAACGCTATTAGAAAAGGACTACCTAGTACGCAAGTTTACGAAAGGCACAGACATTTTGCCACCAAAACTTTCCAAGCTCTGAGAATAGAAGTTAATGAAGAATTAAAAAATATCGAAGAAACCCTTGCTAAATTTGAAAATTTTTTAAAGGTTGGAGCAAGAGTAGCTGTAATAACCTTTCATTCACTGGAAGATAGGATTGTCAAAAATTTTTTCAAAAATAATGAAAAATATGATTTTCTCACTCCCAAACCTATTTTACCTTCGCAAGAAGAAATTAAACGCAATCCAAGAAGCAGGAGTGCCAAATTGAGAGTGGCTGAGTATATAGGGGTTTAAAGAATGACAAGAGTTAGGGGGAGTTTTTATGGAAAGAAATGTGTACGCAAAAAGCAAAGGTATAGAAAAGACTAAATCTAAAGTTAAATCTCTCGATATTGTTATAGTCATCTTAGTTTTCTTAGCCTTCTTAACAGTCAGCATTTGGCTTACTATCTTTCTTAACTTTGGTAAAAATATTGAGAATTATAAATCCATAATAGCCCAATCCCAGATGGAGCTTAACAATATGGAATCACAGATATCTGCCTTAGATAGCCAAATAGACAAATATATCGAGATCTTAAATATTATGGAGAAATAATCGACTTATGAAACACAAATGGTTAATCTTTACCTTCCTTTTTCTTTCAGGATATGTTTTTCTTATTATCCTTACTTTTGTGTATAATAACTCTCTGGCACAGGACTTTAACGAATTTTCAGCTTCATTAGAAAACAATAAATATTCACAACTTGTGGATTCTAATGGAAATATGATTGTATATAACCAAGAAAAATATGAGGCCTGGATAGATTTAGGTTTTATGAAATCACAAAACGACTTTAAAAAAAACAAATATTTACTGAATCAAAGGTTCAGTGACGACGAAATAGAAAACATAAAATTTTTAAAATGGGGAACTTATGATACTTATGAACAAGCTTATATCGATCTGGGAATTTTAAACAAATACTCTAGAATATACCCTGTCACTCAACGTGTTTACAATGAATTATTTTCTCTTGATTTACTAATTGGAAAAACAGATAAAACCACATATGGAATCGAACCTTTTTTATTAGATAATGGTGTTTTAAATAGTCAAAAAACAACAAGTTTAAGTATAGATTTGAAAATGCAACAAATAGCATATGAAGAACTTCTAAATACTGTAAAAAAAGAATCCGCAGAAGGCGGAGTTATTGTTATTATGGAGAGTAAAACAGGTAAAATTAAATCGAGTGTTTCGCTTTATCCTTGGAATATTGCTTATATGGGGTATATAGAACCAGGTTCTACACTTAAACCACTGTTAATCTCTACAGCGCTCGATGAACATATAATAAATCCTAACGATAAATTTTATTCTGGCTACGAATACTACCCTACAGGCAAAAAAAACTTTAAGGTGACCGAATCCCAAGGCTATGGAATGGGAGAAATCGGGCTCAAAGAAACTCTATCCTATTCCTCAAATATAGCGATAGCACAGATAATGGGAAAAATACTTGAAGAATTTTCTAATCAATGGCTTTATCAGAAACTTTTAACCTATGGTTTTGGGAAAAAAACAGGGATAGAATTCAAAGGAGAAATCAACGGAGTAGTCCCTTATCCGGATGATTGGTATGAAATAACCCCTTTTCAGATTGCTTTAGGTCAAGGGATTGGGATTACACCTATACAGTTAGTATCAGCTTTCAACATAATTCCTAACGGTGGAAAGTATGTACAACCAACTTTTTTAGAAGAAAAAGAAATCTCAGAAAGACAAGTTATATCTGAACCTACCGCTAAAATGGTAAAAGATTGGTTGAGTTATACAGTCATAGAAGGAACCGCACAAAAAGCCTATAAGGAAGGTTTAAGAATAGGTGGAAAGACTGGTACAGCTCAAAAGGCGGAGAGTGGTGTAGGATACGTTGAAGGTAGCTATTATTCGTTGTTTGTTGGTTTTTATCCTGTTGTTGATCCCATATATACTGCTGTAGTTGTTATCGATAATCCTAAAGAAGAATTTTATGGTGGAGAAGTAGCTGCACCTGTTTTAACTAACATTTTTTATAGATACGCCAAAGAAAATAGTACTCTTGCTGACCAAAAAGTTTTTTATAAAGATATTATGCCAGATTTGATTGGTTATCCTATAACCGAAGCTTACAACGTCCTGTTGAACTTAGGAATAAAAGAAAACAATGTAATAATCACTGGTAATGGGGACACCGTTGTTTCACAATCTATCCCACCATATAAGTATCTAAATGATCAAGAAGTCATTCAACTTCACACAATCGACTGAAGGAGAGTTAACGTTGCAAAAAATATTAATATTGGGAAACTCTACTATACAAAAAAGGCTTAGAATCGAAGAAATTATTAAGAAATCCCCAAACGCTGAAATAGTTACCTTATCGCCAGAAAATTATGTAGATGAAGACATCAACAACCTTTTTACTATGGGGAGTATCTTTTCCACAAACAGAATCATAGTAATTACAGATTTCAATTCTTTTAAAATCCCCTATCAAGAAAAGATATCTTCCTTACTGAAACATTATGAAAATACTTTTGAAGGCACACTCATTTTGGATATTCAAAAGGAAAATAAATATCTAAAAGAAATAAATTTTGATAAAAAAATAGAGACAATGATTCCTCCCCCTTGGAAAGATGAACTGTGGATAGAAATGCTTAAAGATTTTGCAAACAAGTTAAGCAAACAATTAAATGATGAAACAGCCGAGAAAATAATACAATTTGTGGGGAAAAATGAGGATTTGTTGTATGAAGAAATTAAAAAACTTTCCATATATTCCGATATGGAAATTATATCTATAAAAGATGTTGAAGATGTTTCTACTTATTTTTCTACAGCGAATTACGAAGAACTTTGCTATGATTTAGCAACAAAGAAATTATCAAATTCCCTAATAAAGCTGCAGTCGATTGTAAAATCTTCCTCATTCTTCCCAATTGCCCTAGCAAATTATTTATATAAATACTTTTTGGATCTGTATGCCGTGATACTAAATGGTGAAAGAAAGACTAATTACAATTGGTCTGAAGTTATGAAAATTAGTAAAGAAAGCATGGTTTCACAACAACGAGTAGCTTCCTTCTTAGGGTTCAATTTTAAAAACGACAAAGTAAAAAAAATTAATATTGAGAAACTCTACTCTCCTACTTCTATAGAAAAAATAATAATATATATAGAAGAATTGGATAGATCCTTAAAAACAGGTGGTGAACCAAAAGTACTCTTCCCAAAATTATTTGAAGAAATATGTTCAGCGTAACTATGATTAACACTTATCTACAATACTACTTATGGATTGAGGTATTTTTATCACAAAAGTTGTCCCTTTACCTAATTTTGATTTTACATCTATACTTCCTTTGAGCATTTCAAGATTCTTTTTCACAATTGCTAAACCCAAACCGCTTCCCGGCTTATCTTTAGAAACTCTAAAAAATGGTCTAAATATGTCTTTTAACTTATCTTCTGGAATCCCAGCCCCTGTATCTTTTACCTCGATTACAAAATGTTTTGTATGGCTTTCGTAACCTACACGGATATCTATTGAACCTTCTGTGGTGTATTTCATTGCGTTCCCTATTACATTTACAAGGATCTGATTTAATTTAGTTTCATCCGTTTCAATATCTACCGGAATATCAACGGGAAAATTAAGGTTTATTTCAACATCAGGGGATGCTGTGGGCTCTAACATTGATAAAACCTCATACAACAACTTTTTTAAATTTAATTTTTCTAAATTCAATCTCTTCTCTCTATTCAATTTGTTGAAAGTTGAAATATCGTCTAAAAGTGCGTTCATATGCTTAGCAGAAAATAGCATCTTTTTTACTATATTTTTTATCTCCTCTTTCTTTAAATCTTCATTGTTCAATATAGTTTCAGCAAATCCTATAATCGAAGTCAAAGGTGTTCTCAACTCATGACTAATAAAACTCAAATAATTAGAATTCGTTTCTACTGTTTCTTTTTCTGAATCCCGTAAGATTTTCAAAGTCAAAAATATAGATGCTAAATTGCTGAACATTCTAAGCATTTTTTTTGAATTATCATCGAAAGAGTCAACATGGAAGCTGTCTATATATATATGCCCGATTACACTGTCTTTATTTTTTAAAGCGGAAATTAAAGTAACCATTTGGTTTGTTTCTTTATGCAATTTTTTGCTGATTTTGTACAAATCGGTTTCAGGGGAATTGTAATCCAAAATATTCTGGACCTCTATTAAATCTCTATCCATATGGTTACTTACGTATGATTCGTTGAAAGGAACAACCATTTCTTTAATTAAATCTTCATCGTAACCAATTCCAACTATGGCTTCATATAATGCTCCCCTAATTAGCCAAATAGAACCACATTCAGCTTCGGGTATGATCTTTATAGCAATTTTTAAAAGCTTTGTTAGAAAGTCTTTTTCGCTTTCGTCCCAATTTATTTCTTGCAAAAGATCTACCATTTCTTGAAAAGTTTCCATAAAAAATTCTTTTTCTATTTCTTTCTGCATTTTAATATAATCCCCCCCTCATTAATTTTGTAAACCATCTGTCACCTCTATTGTATCACAAATTAAACAAATAGAGTATTAATTATTCAAAAATAATAATATCATATAAACTTTAAAAAAAACTTAAAAAAGCGAACGTTTAACGTTCGCTTTTTTAAAATATGGCGGGGACGACGGGACTCGAACCCGCGGCCACCGGTGTGACAGACCGGCATGATAACCAGCTTCACCACGTCCCCATCTTCTGCTCAATTATTTTATCACAAAATTTTCACTTTGTAAAGCCCCCCACGGTAGGTAGGGCTGTATAATAAAAATGGTTGATGAGATACTTGACAAAAGGGATAAAAAAAGATATCACTCCTCATAGAACAAAAAACAAAAAAATAAAAAGAGAGAGAGGAGTGATATCATGAGCAACAAAATTA
>Ga0182240_100343_pt1 | contig 16111 bp, 13 predicted proteins | sample hydfrates4_PW_90_FD_145594 | JGI IMG/M metagenome (GOLD analysis project Ga0182240, IMG submission 145594) | Subsurface microbial communities from deep shales in Texas, USA - hydraulic fracturing test 4_PW_90 | ecosystem: Environmental > Aquatic > Deep subsurface > Shale gas/oil reservoir >...
CGAAGTAGAGTTGAGAAGAGTTACCGTATAATGACAATTGAATGACCTCCTTACAAGATAATAAAGATATGGTATCAAATAAATTATACAGTGAGGAGGTAAAAGTACAATATTGAAGGTATTAAAACTTAGTTACAATGGGTGTTTTAGAGTTTCTGAAGACAGTAATACATATTATACGAGGAGGATTGTCAAATGAATAATCCAAAAGCATTCATATCATATTGTTGGAGCAGTCCTGAGCATGAACAATGGGTCATCAATCTTGCTACAGAATTAAGACAAGCTGGTGTTGATATAATTTTAGACAAATGGGACCTGAAAGAAGGTAATGATGCAATTGCTTTTATGGAAAAAATGGTAACTGATCCAGAGATAAGAAAGGTTATTATTGTGTCTGATCGTGTTTACGCCCAAAAAGCAGATAGCAGAAAAGATGGTGTAGGTACCGAGACACAAATAATTTCGAAGGAAATATATGATAAAGTTGACCAGGATAAATTTGTATTAGTGGTTGCCGAGAAGCATGAAAACGGAAAACCTTATTTGCCCACATATTATAAATCTAGAATTTATATAGATTTAAGCGAGCCGGATAGTTATAATGAGAATTTTGAAAGACTGGTAAGATGGATTTATGACAAACCACTATATAAGAAGCCTGAAATAGGAAAGATGCCGTCTTTCTTATCTGAGGACGAACAAATATCATTGGGAACCACAGTTAGTTTCAAGAGAGCAATTAGTGCAATTAAAGATGGGAAACCATATTCACTTGGAGCTTTGAATGAATACTTTGAGATTTTTATTCAAAATTTAGAAAAATTTAGAATTAAAAGTTATGAAGGGGAATTTGATGAAGCTGTTATGAAAAATATTGAAGCGTTTATACCATATAGAAATGAAGTTATTCAAATTTTCTTAGCTATAGCAAGATATGATCCAAAAGAAGAGCTTATTGAGAGCCTCCACAGATTTTTTGAATCTATAATTCCGTATATGTTTAGGCCAGTAAATGTGACTAGTTACCAGGAGTGGGACTTTGACAACTTCAGATTTATTATTCACGAATTATTTTTATACGCAATAGCAATTCTTGTAAAATTAGAACAATTTCAAAAAGCATCGACACTTTTAAGTCAAAGATACTATATGCCAACTAACTCTGATTATGGACGTGATGTTATGGTATCATTTCCTGTTTTTAGGCAGTATATGAAATCCTTGGACTATAGAAATACTAGACTAAATCTTGGTCGGTTATCTTTAAGGGCTGATTTACTTAAGGAAAGATGTCAAGCAACAGGAATAGATTTTATATACTTAATGGAGGCTGATTTTGTTCTTTTTATAAGATCAGAGCTTTCTCGAGAAGGACCCAGAGATATATGGTGGCCAGAAACTTTAGTTTATCTTTATCCTTTCCCTGGTCCATTTGAAATATTTGCACGAGCTGAATCTAAACAATATTTCGAAAAAATAAAGTGCTTATTTGATATACAAACTCCAGAGGATTTTAAAGAACTTTTGAAACAATGTGAAGAAGACTTAAGAAAATTGCTAAGAGAAGAATTTCAATCCTTTAATCCTGGATTATTATTGAATATCGAAAAATTGGCAACGAGGCCATAGTAAAGGAAGATAATGTAGACAATATATGCAAATGATCGACTACAATCATATATTAGCAGATGAAAGATAAGTCAAAGATTTCTCCAAATTGCCGTCGGCAATTTCTTTTGTCTACAAGACGTTATATGAAATGGCTAATTTTGTTGTGGAGGGAATAAAATGGACATTGAAAAGATCAATAAAATAGTAAAAACTGATATTAAAGAAGGGTTGAAGCAAATTTATCCCGAAGTCTTCGAAGATAATAAGATTAATTTTGAGAAGTTGAAATCGTTATTAAGCGGTGAAATTATTGAAAAGGAAGATGATAGATTTTATTTTAATTGGGCTGGAAAAAGCACTCTTTATAAACTTATTCAATCTCCCGCCTATGGAACCTTAAAACCAGACAAGGAAAAATCTATAGATTTTGATAATACAGAAAACATTGTAATTGTTGGAGAAAATTTAGAGACACTAAAATTACTCTTAAAACCATACTTTGGAAAAGTTAAAATGATTTATATTGACCCACCTTATAACACTGGCAAGGATTTTATTTATCGTGATAATTTTAAGGAGCCGTTGAAGGATTACTTGGAGAAAACTGGACAGATTGATGATAAAGGAAATAAACTTACGACAAATACAGAAGCAAGCGGAAGGTATCACTCTGACTGGCTTAATTTTATGTATCCGAGATTATTTTTAGCAAGAAACCTATTAAGAGATGATGGTGTTATTTTTGTATCTATCGACGATCATGAAGTTCATCATTTGAGAATGATAATGGATGAGATTTTTGGAGAAGAGAATTTTGTAAATCTCATTTCTGTAAAAGTAAGAGAAAGTGCAGGAGAAAGTGGAGGAGGAGAAGATAAAAGACTTAAGAAACATATTGATTATCTTCTAATGTATGTTAAAAATCGTAATGTCTATCTTTTACCTAAAACTTATGCAAGCTCTCTTCTTAAATATGAACTATCATTAAAAGAAAGTATTAATGACAGTTTTGTATATGGGGATGTGATGCTTAAGCTTCAAGGAAAAGAATATAAAAAAACTATAAAGGATGGGAAAGGTAATGATATAAAAATTTATACCTACCAAGATTTTGACAGGCTTACTGTAAAACAGCTTGCTAAACAGGAAAAGCTAGGTATTTATGAAGTTTACAAAAAATATTTTGATAAAATCTATACATCTTACAATGCTAGAACATCTATAAGAGATAGGGTAAAGGAAGCACTACCTAATTTTGACGGTTTAATAGAAATAGAATATACGCCTAAATCTGGTAAATACAAAGGGAAGTTAATAAGTAAATTTTTTATTGGGAAAACTAAACGCTTAATAGCTTGGTTAAAGGAAATTAGTGAAAAAAACGGAAAGGAAGAGATAATATTAAAAAGTGAAATAGGCACTTTATGGACTGATATAAGTTGGGCAACATTAGCTAGTGAAGGAGAAATAAAATTTAATGATGGCAAGAAGCCAATAGAATTTATAAAACGAATGTTGCAATTAGCTAAAGTGGAAAGTAATGATCTCGTTCTGGATTTCTTTGCTGGCTCTGGAACAACGGGTCAAGCTGTCTGGGACTTAAACAAAGAAGATGGTGGAAATAGAAAATTTATACTTGTTCAACTTGATGAAGAAGTGCAGGATGAGGAGATAAAAAAGGAATTTCCAACTGTTGCTGACATTTGTATTGAGAGATTAAAAAGAGTGTCAGAAAAATATAGACAGGAAAATAACCAACAGCTTTTTAATAAAAATCATGATCTTGGATTTAAGGTTTTAAGGCTTGCTCGGTCGAACTTCAATCTTAAGGACGAATTTGAAGTTAAGAAGGGAGAAGATATAGAAGAGTTAAAGAAGAAATATTTAGAGTGGCTTGGTATGTTTGTTGATCAACCGTTAGTGTCCGGTTGGGAAAAAATAGACGTTATTTATGAGGTAATGTTAAAGGAAGGATTAAGTTTAAACTCCAAGATTGAACAAGTAAAGATAAAAGAAAATGATTTTTACTATGTTAATGACACAGAGCAAGGTTTAGATTTTTATATTAATCTTGAAAATCAAATCTCGACTGAAACAATTGAAGAAATAAGAACATCAAAGTATAAAGGAAAAATGTTTGTTTTCTTAGACAATGCATTAACAGATAGCGATAAAATAAACTTGAGCGCTTTTGTGAGGTTAAAGGTGATATAAATGTTAAAACTAAAATACGATTCAAAATTAGATTATCAAATTGATGCCATAAATTCGGTCGTTGATTTATTTAAAGGGCAAACAAAACAAATACCAAGTTCCAATTTTTCCATTGTTCCAAATGTTTTGAACCTACCAAAAGAAAAGATCCTGCAAAACTTGCAAGAGATTCAAGATAAAAGTGGGATCGCATTGTCTAACGCCGACGATTTAAATGAACCTTATAATTTTACTGTTGAGATGGAGACTGGGACTGGAAAAACTTATGTCTATTTAAGGACTATTTTAGAGTTAAATCAAAAATATGGCTTTACAAAGTTCATTGTTGTTGTTCCATCAGTTGCTATAAAAGAAGGGGTCTTAAAAACCTTAGATATTACGAAGGAACATTTCAAACAGTTGTATGAGAACTTACCTTATACCTATTTCCCTTATAAGTCTGATAATCTTGTAATGGTTCGGATGTTTGGGCAAAGTACGAATTTACAAATAATGATTATTACAAGAGACGCCTTTAATAAAGATATAAATATAATCCATAATGTACACGATAGTATGGGAGATAAACCAATTGAAATTATCAAAAAGACAAAACCTATTGTAATCCTTGATGAACCTCAAAAAATGGGAGGGGAAGCAACTCAATGGGGCTTATCTGAATTGAGTCCACTTTTTGTGTTACGCTACTCTGCAACCCACAGAGATATTTATAATCTTGTTTATAAACTAACTCCTTATGATGCGTACAATTTGGGACTTGTCAAAAAAATAGAAGTTCTTTCTATCACAGAAGATGGAGACCCAAGTAGTAAAAAAATTATTTTAGATAGAATAGAATCAATCTCAAGTGGTTTGAGAGCAAAAGTCAAAGTTTGGGTTAATACAAAAGATGGTATAAAGTTTAGGGTGAGAACAATCAAACACGGAGATGATTTAGAAAAGAAAACGGACTATTCTTATTATAAGGGTTTTATTACAAGTGAAATAAATAAAGGAGCAGGTTACATCTCTTTTTCCAATGGAGTGAAAATTTATGAAGGGAAATCTTCAATAGAAGAAGATGAGATAATTCGTCTCATGGTGAGAGAAACGATAAAGGAGCATTTAGACAAAAAGAAAATTTTAAATCCCAAAGGGATTAAGGTGTTAAGTTTGTTTTTCTTAAATAGGGTTGATGATTATTTAGAAAACGGAATTGTCCAAAGAATATTTAAAAAAGAATTTAAGAAACTCATCGAGAATGAATTTAAGGAATTTTCAAATTTAGATCTAGGGGAAATTCATAGTGGTTATTTTTCAAAGATGAAAAAGGATAAAAGTATTGAAGAAGACGAATCGACTTACGATTTGATTATGAAGGACAAAGAAAAATTACTTTCATTAGAAGAACCTGTTGAATTTATTTTTTCCCACTCTGCATTAAGAGAAGGTTGGGATAATCCAAATGTATTTAATATTTGTACGCTTGCATATTCTTCTTCAGAGATTAAAAAAAGGCAGGAAATTGGTAGAGGTTTAAGATTGCCCGTTAACCAGTATGGAGACAGAATTCAAGATAGAGATATAAACTTATTAACTGTGATTACCAATGAAAGTTATAGGGAATATTTAGAAAGGTTACAGACAGAATATAAAGAAGAAGTTGGTGAAAAAGCACCTCTTGTTGAAGAAAGAAGAAAAAGGGTAAAAATAAAGCGCAAAAATGATGACCTTCAAGGGGTTTTATTTAAAAATTTATGGAATAGAGTATCTCCCAAAGCAAAGTATATCGTAAATATCGATAGTAGTAAATTCATAAAAGAATGTATTAAAGAAATACAAAAAATTGATGTAAAAGCCCCACAAATAAGCATTAAAAAAGTTAGAGTTGATAAAATCACATCCGAGGATATTGATGAGGAATTTATTAGAGAGGCATCGGAAAAAACAGAAATATCCAAAGTTCTAAATCTTATAACATTTGTTGAAAGAGAAACCAATTTAACTAGGAGGACAATTTTCAAAATATTAAAAGAGGCTAAAAATTTCAATTATTTCTTTTCGAATCCTCAACAATATGCACAGAAGGTTATAGAAGTTATTAAAGAGTGTAAAAAATCATTTGAGGTTGAGAATATTAAATATATTGATTTGGGTGAGAGTTATGATGTTAACCTGTTAGGAGAGGAAATAACAAGTTATGACAAGCATGTATTAAAGGTACAAAAATCAATTTATGATGGGATAATTAAAGATTCAAAAATAGAAGAGGATTTTGCAAAGGCACTTGATGAAGACTCTCGTATAAAACTATTTATAAAACTCCCCGACTGGTATGTAATAGAAACACCGGCAGGTAATTATACGCCTGACTGGGCTATTGTAGTGGAAAGGGTTCAGGACGGCCTAAACGAAGAGAAAATTTACTTTGTGGTTGAAACCAAGGGAACTAATAATATTTACGAATTGAAACCTGAAGAAAAAATTAAGATAGAAAGTGCTAAAAAAAGGTTTGCACTTATAAGAGATTCAAAATTTGTGGCACCGGTTAAGGATTTTAATAGTTTTGAAAATCAATGGTGAAAATTAAGTATAAAACTAATATGGATTCAGCACTTCATATAACAGCCGGCAAAAGGTTCATTTTGTTAGGCTAAGTTTTCGCCATCACCTTTTTATTCGCAAAATACTACCTGAAATGCCATCGGAGATGAAAAAATGGATGAAGAATTTGAATACAAGGGTATATGGTGGCTTCCTGACAAACCCGAAAAACGAGTTTCAGGCACACTTACGTTTACTCCTAATAAAGGAGCAAATTTGGACTTAATGGGCTCTTTTAAAGATATCAAGAACAAAAATAGGAGCGAAATCTTAGAGCCTGAGATTATATTAGGTGTTTCATCTGACGGAAAATACATCACCCTGTATAAATGCCTTGAAACTAATTCAACTACCAGCTTCCCAGGATTTCAAACCTCTTCACGGTTCCTCGCTAACTTAGTTTTTGTAGGAGTTCACTTCCAGAAGTCAGAGGATATAAGTTTTAAAAGTATTTCCGTTCATTACTTACATTTAGACGAATGGGTAAAAATTTCTGGGTTTGTTATAAAATCTTGGGGGAAAAAAGGAGTAATAATAAAATATAAATTGCCTGAACCTTTTCAGGTCGAGATTAGTGACGAACTCAAAATATCGATTAATTTTCGACGTAAAGTGTCTTCACGTTCTTTTAGTCAAGAAGAAGTTACTATCAAACAGAATACAGAGATAAAGGTTGAAACTTCGGAAGAAAAACCCTTTGAAGATTTCCGAGAAATCATTTATCATATACAAAATCTTCTGACTCTTGGAATAACAGAGCCTGTTTACCCGCTATCTATCACAGGATTAACGGAAGTAAACGTTGAAAATGAAGCCTACTATCTTCCTGTTAAAATATTTTACCAGCTGTTGGATATCCCCAAAGGGCATAAAACATTAACTTCCAATGATATGCTTTTTACTTTTGAAGATATTTCCAATAGATTTGAACCTTTGCTGAAAAATTGGTTTGAAAAAAAGGATTTTTTAGAATCTGTTTACAATTTATACTTTGGAACGTTGTATAATCCTCACATGTATCTTGAGGATCAATTTTTAAGTTTAATACAGGCTATAGAATCATTTCACCGACGTGTTTATGGAGGAAAATATTTACCAGATGAAAAATATGATAAGGTATATGAAGTCCTTGTAAATGGCATTCCAGAAGATGTTGAAAGTGAGTTAAAAGATAGGTTGATGGAATATTTAAAGTATGGTAACGAGTTTTCTTTAAGAAAAAGATTGAAAGAAATTTTTGATAAATATAAAGAAATTCTAGATAAATTTATAGAAAATAAAAAAGACTTTATAGAAAAAGTGGTTAATACTAGAAATTATTTCACACATTACGACAAGGAGCTAAAAGAACATACTACCCATGGAGAAGATCTTTGTCGTCTCAATCAAAAATTGAGAATGTGTTTAGAAACATGTTTATTGGCAGAAATAGGGTTTACTTCAGAGGAAATCAAAACTTTTATTTCAAGAAATATAAGATATCAACTTAGATCTATTCGATAGTACTTCGGCTAGCATATTTGGCTTCGTGTCTTAGACACTTTGCTCAAATCTTCTTCGATAATTTCAAATATGCACGGAACGTTAATTACAATATTTATTTTTCTCGCTGCGTTAAGGAATAGAATTATAGAAATAAACCCAGATTACGAAAGGAAAGATGAAATCAACGAATTATACTTAATAAACAAGTATCATCCTGAGGATAAATATAAGGTTATACCGACACAAGCTGATAGAAATGTATTTTTTAGTATTCTTAATGAAGTCAATCCGGTGGTGGATAACAATCACTTAATTGCTGAAACTTACAAATTCTTAAAAAATGAAAAATTATCAGAAATAAATGATTTGAATTACTTAGTTTCTCTTAAAGATACGTTATTATCTGAATTTTCTGTAGTAGATATTCTACTTGAGAATGATGATGACCCTTATTTAATCTTTGAAAGTCTTAATGCAACTGGCACACCTTTAACTCAAGCAGACTTAGTAAGGAACTATTTATTTATGCGAGTAAACCAAAATAATCAACAGGATGTTTACGACACAATATGGTTTCCGATGCAGCAGAATCTTCAAGACAAACTAGAGAATTTCATTAGACATTTGCAGATAATACACCTTATACTCTTTTGGCTAACGTCTTTGCCCTTCGAGACATTGTTCCCTTTTGTTGCAACATCGTATATGATGAAAACGTTATAGGCAATCGGCTTCGAGACGCCTGAAATAAAAAGATCTAAAAAAGGGATTTAAGGAGGTGTCACAAATGAGATATGATGTAATCGGATGTACGCTTCTTGGGATTTCTGCCTTTCTGTACGCTGCACGGTATATTACCGCCGCTATCTTTATGGGAGGCGTGAGGAGCTGGAGTCGGGAGTTGTTCCAAGCTGCCTATCAATATGTTGGCGACGATCTGACAACTTGGGCTTCGATCGCCTTTGTTGCTGGCCTGCTCGCACTTGCGGTGGGAATCGTTTCCGGCATCGTTGATTATCTAAAGAGTGTGAAAAATGATAGAAGTAAAAGATCTACGAAAGGAATTTAATGAAGTAACTGCTCTAAATAGCGTTAGTTTCCAAGTGGATGAAGGAGAAATTTTAGCATACCCCGGTCCACATGGTGTTGGTAAGACAACCACCATCAATATCTTAGCCACTATGTTAACGCCTACATCAGGTAAGTGTTTTATCCCCTCAAATCCGCTTTCTTCCGCTTGGTTTATACCGAAAAATCATCTCTCAACTGTCAAGCTCAAGAGACATCAAATTCACCATCCAGAAAACTATTTAAATATTAGATTCACATTTGAACAACTTCAAGAATCAATAAAATTAATGAAAGAATTTATTAAAGAAAAAATGAATTAATATGCTACCTAACAGAAGTTATACTCTCGATCTCTCACCAATTTTTCATATCTCAACGATTGAAGATATATATGCTTTGTATCTACAAGAATTAAGTATGATGATAAAGATAACATACAGTTATAGTGCTTAATTATTACAAGTAATAAGATAGATATAGATTTTCAAAGGTCTTAAAATATTATATAAGAAAGTAGGCAATATTAAGAATAAAAAGATAATGGATAATAATATCAGACGTCTTCAAAGAGGTGGTAAAAATACCGAATTATAAATATAAAATTGGGTTGCACATATTCAGACGAGATCTTAGGTTAGAGGATAATACTTCTCTCATAGAAGCACTTCAAAGTTGTGAAAGAGTCATACCTGCTTTTGTATTTGATGACCGACAGATTAAAGACAACGATTACAAATCAGACAATGCGGTTCAATTTATGATCAATAGTCTAAAAGAACTCAATGATGAACTACACCAATTGAACGCTAGACTATACTTTTTTGAAGGACTTACTTCTAAAGTAGTTGAAAGCTTAATTAAGACATTAGGAATAGAAGCAGTTTTTGTGAATAAAGATTACACTCCATTTAGTAAGAAAAGAGATAACGAAATAAAAGCTATTTGTGAAAAGGAAAGAGTAGATTTCAAAGAACATTTTGATGTTTTATTACATGAACCTACAGAAGTTTTGAAAGATAATGGCATGCCATATATAAAGTTCACCGATTTTTTAAAAAAATCCAAAAAAATAGATGTACGAGAACCACAGAAGAATAAATTTAAAAATTATTTTACAGAAGAAATTAGCTCAAGTATTGCTCTTCAGGTTGATAAATTTCCTCAAAATGAAAATTTAATGTTAAAAGGTGGGCGAAAAGAAGGGTTAAGTTATATAGAGAGAATAGTCAAATTAAAAAATTACAGTGAAATTAGAAACATACCTTCAATCGACGGAACAACAAAATTATCTCCCCATCTTAAGTTTGGAACAGTTTCTGTGAGAGAGGTATATAAAAAAGTAAATGAAAACTTCGGTAATGAACACGAAATTATTACACAACTTCACTGGCGTGATTTTTTTACTCATATTCTTTATCATTTCCCTCATGTTTTAGGGGAATTCCTTCAAGGAGAAATATAACCAAATACAGTGGGAAAATGATTTGGATAAATTTAAAGCGTGGTGTACAGGGAGAACAGGTTATCCTATAGTTGATGCTGGAATGAGACAATTGAATCTAACGGGATGGATGCATAACCGAGTAAGAATGATAACAGGGAGTTTTCTTGTTAAGGATTTACATATTGATTGGCGATGGGGAGAAAAATACTTTGCACAAAAATTAGTTGATTACGATCCTGCAATTAATAACGGTAATTGGCAATGGGTTGCTTCAACAGGTTGTGATGCGCAGCCTTTTTTCCGAATATTTAACCCAATTTTGCAACAGCAAAAATTTGATCCTGCATGTAATTACATAAAGACTTGGTTACCAGAATTAACCAATCTTAACTCAGAGCAAATACATACTTTGAACATTCCAAAAGACATCGATTATCCAACACCTATTGTCGATCATAATGTAGCTTCAGAAAAGGCTAAAAAACTTTATAAAATATGATCAAAAAGCGAAGTATGTTTGTTATCTGTGGATTTTAATAATACGTTTAAATATGGCGGTGCAAAAAGCACCGCCAAATATTTTTAGAAAAACAATCTACCCATTTCGTATAATTCTCTACTTATCTCTTTGTTCTTCAAAATTTCGTCCGTAAAGGGTTTTTCCTGACTTTGACAGTTGGGCGATGATTTTTTAGTAAACTAAACGGAAGAAAACGAATTTGAGGAGATAAAAAACATATTTTTTTGAAAAAAATTTTTGATAATCCTTTTATTTCAAAACTGTCTATATAAACTCTATTCTCAAATCCCTTTAATCTGGAATCGTTAATACTACAGTCTCTTTTGTTATCTTTTTTCCCGCTACTACTGTGAAGAAAAATAAAAATATCCCTACTCCTAACAGTATCCACAAAAGTATATCGTTGAACTGTTCTGTCACAGGGAACAATGAAGTCAAATAACTGCCACCAAAAATAACTGTGAATCCTATTATATAAAACAAGTTATTGATTATACTTATTCTTCGGATTCTAAAAATTAGATAATACATAATAGAAAGCAATCCAAAACCAAAGACAGAAACAAATATAATTATTTTAAAGAGTGAACCATTAAAAAAACTTTTTCCAAGGAAAGTAATTGTTATAATATTTGGAATGATGAATATTAATGCCAATTCAACTTCCATAACAATCCAACCAACAATAATAGAGCTATATAGATAAGGTTGTATTTCAAAGCCATTCGAGAGTAAAAGTTCCATTCTACCTGTTGTTTTTTCTGGTATAACTAAATTGCTGAGTATCATGTAGACTCCCATCGTGTACATACCTATAGCCAAAATAATAAACATTCTATTGAAAATAAGCTCTGGTACCTCATTAGGTACAGAACCCACAAAACTATAAAGTATAAAAGTTGTTATTGCTATCAACAAAATTGCTGGAAAATAGAAGTTAACAAAACTTGTTAATAGCATCCTGAAATTATATTTCATTATTTTCTTCATCTATATACACCCCCCACTTTTTCTAAGAATAACTCTTCTAAGTTTTTGTAATTACTTAATATATCGCTTTTTAAATTATCCAACACTATTTCTCCTTATGCCTTTTATTTTCTCCTACATGATACCAAATTATTTAATCCTTTGTTCATATTTCATTTTTTCTATCCACACTTTTTGGAAGAGAACCAACTTTATCCTCAAATCGCTTCAATCTGGAATCGTTAATACTACAGTCTCTTTTGTTATCTTTTTCCCCGCTACTACTGTGAAGAAAAATAAAAATACCCCTGCCCCTAACAGTATCCATAACAGTATATCGTTGAACTGTTCTGTCACGGGAAAAGTTGAGGTCAAATAACTGCCACCAAAAATAACTATGACTCCTATTATAGAAAACAAGTTATTGATTATACTTATTCTTCGGATTCTAAAAATTAGATAATACATAATAGAAAGCAATCCAAAACCAAAGACGGAGACGAATATACTTATTTTAAAGAGTGAACTATTAAAAAAGCTTTTCCCTAGGAAAGTAATTGTTATAATATTTGGAATGATGAACATTAATACCAATTCAACTTCCATAACTATCCAACCGACAATAATAGAGCTATACAGATAAGGTTGTATTTCAAAGCCGTTCGATAGTAAAAGTTCTATTCTACCTGTTGTTTTTTCTGGTATAACTAAATTGCTGAGCATCATGTAGACTCCTATCGTGTACATACCTATAGCCATGATAATAAACATTCTATTGAAAATAAGCACCGGTACCTCATTAGGTACAGAACTCACAAAACTATAAAGTATAAAAGTTATTATTGCTATCAATAAAATTGCCGGAAAATAGAAGTTAACAAAACTGGTTAACAGCATCCTAAAATTATATTTCATTATTTTCTTCATCTATATACACCCCCACTTTTTCTAAGAATAACTCTTCCATGTTTTTGTAATTACTTAATATATCGCTTTTTAAGTTATCCAACACTATTTCCCCTTTTTTCATAAGCATTACCCTGTGGGCTAACTTTTCCACTTCTGCTAAGTCGTGAGAGGTGTAGAATATACTTTTTCCTTCTTTGTTGAGTTTAAATATTAACTCCCTCATCTTTATCCTTGAAACAGGATCCAAACCACTCATGGGTTCATCTAGTATGAGAAGCTCTGGGTCTTTTAAAAGTCCTAAAATAAAAGAAAACTTCCTTCTTGTTCCTTTTGAATAAGTATGAACCTTTTTTGGTAAGAATTCTGAGATGTCTAAATACTTTGCATAGCTTTCTATTTGATCATTTGATAGTTTTCCGCCGAGATATTCTCTAAATATTTCGATATTTTTCCACCCCGTTTCTTTTTCCCAGAGCAAATCCTTTTCCGATACCACTCCGATGGTTAAGCCATCTTTTTTGATTACTTGATCCTTTCCATGGTTGTAGATCCCCGTAAGGCACCTTATTGTTGTAGTCTTTCCTGCTCCATTGGGACCTACCAAAGCCAAAATCTCATTCCCTACAACATCGAAGGTTATACCTTTTAGTATTTTGTTACCACCAAGTTCCTTTGTTAAAGATTTAACAGAGATAAGTGTTCCTTTGTTTTTTGATACCATCTACAATTCCCCCTTAGATTATTCTTTTAATTTAAGACTAAAATTTCAAATAATCCAACCCTTCACTTTAATCATACACTTTCCCATATCTGAACGTGAATATGACGAAAATGTGCTCGTTGTTGGCTTCACTTTAATCATACACTTTCCCATATGGTTTTCAAGTGTTTTTTTAATTGGTATCAAATATGTATTGATAAAGAATTACAGAGATTGGTCAAAAAATACTTATGTTAAAATCAAACTCGATAATTTTTGTTATCTTTAAATTACTTATATTTTCTTTTTCTTTTTTTATCTGTATCGTGGTACAATTATGTTTGAATGGTTTCGGTCTATTTTTAGAAAATTTCTATGTTGAATTAAAGTAAACGAATATTCTATTATTATAACGCTGTGTAAATATTTCATGAGGATAGGGAGGTTCTTAGAATGAATCTTCGATCTTTGGTTGAAACTGTAAGTAAAGGACAGTTCATAAGACCAATTTTGAATTATGTTGTTCATTACTTAGAAAGTGATAGATCAGATAAAAATAAAAACATCGTCAATTACATAAACGTTTTGAAATTAAAATGGGATGTTAAATACGATGAAGCCCTTGAGATAATAGATGAAGAGATAAAAGGATTGAAAAAAGGTGGTTTGCACTGTTTAATTTTAGTTGAAAAGATAGGTATTTTAGTCAATCTTTCTAGAAATGAAGAGATTAAAGAAGTATTCAATCAATTGAAGGAAGAATTCGAAAAACTTCCTAAATATTTAAGAGGAATAGTTGTTGAGAATTTAAAGAATGTTCGTGAATTAAATTTTGAAGAAAAAGATTTGCAAAACATTAGAGTTTGGAGTGAAAGTTATGAAAATACTCTTACCACCAAAGGCTTCATATTGCTATCAAAAGCAAGAGGAAAAAAGAACGAAGAAAGATACGAAGAAGTAGTTTGTTTAAACATCGAAGCTTTTAAGATTTTAAAAACTATTCCACATCCTTCTGGTATGATTCAAGCTTTAAACAATTCATCTTGGTGGTTGAAAGATATAGACAAAGAAAAAGCTTTAGCTTTTACTTTTCCATTGGGATTCTACCTTGGTTACTATTTCCATGATGATAACTTTGATGTTTTCAATTCCCTTGATACTATGTTTCAAGTACAGAAGAATAACAACGATCCGTTGTTTTATGAGACCGCTTTTATTTTTTCACGCTTAGTTTCATCGTTGAGTGGTGATAAGAAAAAAATAATATGGAATGAGTTTGAATATACAATTCACGATGTCAGACGTCTTGTTTTAAATATTAGAAATAGAAATTACTTAAACACAAAAACATTGAGGGCTTTCATAAGAAAAGAGATAGGAAAAGAAAAGATACCCATCGATTCAATGAACATTTCTGAAAGAACGTTGAAAGAGTTTTTATCTGCAAAGACAAAGTACATTCAACCAAGTACCTTGAGTAACATAATAGATGCTCTTGAGTTTGAAATCACCACATCCACACCTATATGTATAATCAAAGAATTGAAAAAGAAGGATATAGATAAAAAGTTTGAGATAAACCTTGAAAAGTTTAAAAACCTCCCAAAAGAAAGACAAATATCAGAACTCTTTACATCTTACCTCGTTCATTACTACAAAGAAGAGATCGATCTAAAAAAGATAATTAAAGAGATACAAGATGGGAGTTTAATTGAAGAAAGATGTGATTACTACACGAAAGAGTTAATAAACTCTATCTTTGAAAGAAATCTAAAGATAGATATTGATTCTTTACTAACAAACGTTCAAAAACCAAAAATCCACACAAACAAAAATATAACCTTCAACGAACATCCTTTTTATTTGGGAAGGAAAGAAGTTGTAAAAAGGTTTATGAAAGATTTGAATAAAAAGAATTTAAAAGAGTTCATAGAAAATTACATTGGTCTTGATACAAGACAAAAAAAGACAGTAGAAAAGTTCATAATGAATTACGGTAGGTACTACGATTTAAAAGATATACCAAAAGAATTCACACCGAAAGTACCAAAAGAGATTGATCCATTCGTGAAAAAATACACGTTGAAAAGAAAACCTTCTGCTGTTTCTTTTTATGTGTTTGAAGGGGAAGAAAGAGAAGAATTCATCAAAATTTGCGGCAATTTATCCTCCTGACTTTGACAGTTGAGAGATAATTTTTTAGTAAACTAAATAGAAAAAAGCGGTGCAAAAAGCACCGCCAAATATTTTTAGAAAAACAATCTACCCATTTCGTATAATTCTCGACTTATCTCTTTGTTCTTCAAAATTTCGTCCGTAAAGGGTTTTTCTACAACATTAAAACCATCCAAACCTAAAGCCACATTAGATTTTCCTTTTTTAACAGCGTCTATAGCAGAAACACCGAATTTAAAAGCCAGGTATCTATCAAAGGATGAAGGGGTTCCTCCTCTTTGTAGATAATCCAAATCAACGGTTCTACATTCCACATTTTGCAGATTAGATTTTATATACTCTGTGACTAATTCTGCTGGTTTCATGTATTGACGAACTTTTGGATCGTCTATTATATTTTGAACCACTTCTGGGAGTTTGACTTTTT
>Ga0182240_100346_pt1 | contig 16056 bp, 11 predicted proteins | sample hydfrates4_PW_90_FD_145594 | JGI IMG/M metagenome (GOLD analysis project Ga0182240, IMG submission 145594) | Subsurface microbial communities from deep shales in Texas, USA - hydraulic fracturing test 4_PW_90 | ecosystem: Environmental > Aquatic > Deep subsurface > Shale gas/oil reservoir >...
TTTATCTTTTTTCGAAAGGTGGTGAAATAACTATGAATTACGACGTTTTATCCACTTTGTTCGTCGGTATCGACGTGAGTTCTCTAACTAATACAGTTTGTGCAATTGATTTTCAAAACAACAAACTTCTTGATTTTGATACTAAAAATAACAGAATAGGTGCTGAATACATCGCTGAGGCTATCTCCAATTGCCTTGTTTCTAACAACTTTGAATTTGTCGTTATCGCTTTGGAAGCTACTTCTTTTTACAGTACTCACATAGCTAATTTCTTGTCAACTAGTAAGAAACTTTTACCTTTTAAACCTTTCGTGTACCAACTTAATCCAAAGACTATTGCCAATTACAAAAAGACTTTTGTCGATATCGATAAAACTGATCATTTGGATGCTTACGTTATTGCTGATTTCGCTAGATGTGGCAAGATTTCTTCTTCCCCTTGGCGTGGTTCTCAGTTCTTGGCTTTACAAAGACTTACACGCCATAGGTTCCATTTAGTCCATACTCTCGTTTCTGAAAAGAATTGGTTGCTTTCCAACATTTATTTGAAATTCAGTGAATTGGCTTTGAATAATAAGGATAAACCTTTTTCCGATGTATTTGGTGCTACATCTTGTGCTACATTGACTGAGTTCTACTCTTTGGATGAGATAGTGTACAAATCCATCGATGATTTAACTCAGTTCGTTATAGTAAAGAGTAAAAATAGATTCAATGATCCCGTTGAGGTTGCAACACTTCTTAAACAAGCAGCCAAGAATTCCTACAGATTGGACAAAGTGGCTTATGAACCTTTGAATATCGCTATCGCTTCTTCATCTTAGATACTACTTTATCGAAGCAGCTAACTCTGTTAAAAATTATGTCCCTGAGTTCAAAAACTATTACTGGAAAAAATACTATGAGGTTACCACTCATCGACACAAAAGAGCCCTCGCGCTTACAGCTCGTAAGTTGGTTCGTATGATTTTTGCATTGCTGAGCAAAAATCGAATCTATTCAAATCACTAAGTTGAATAGATACAAGTGAATCTTTTTGTGTTTTCAAGCCTATTTTGTGTTTTTTTGAAAGTATGGGTATTGTCAGTTACGCTAATTTTTAACAGTTTTTTCGCTTTTTACCTCTTGACATATCACCGATTAGCTATATAAAATTTATATTTATATTATCATATATAAGTTACATTTTATGTGCGAAAGATTACATATATTAAATTTTGATTTTATTATTAATCAAATTGTTGTATTTGAGATTTTTTAGTAACTTGATTATATTTTTAACTACTAATAAAATTAATTAAATTATACTTTTGATTATTTATCGTATTTGTCTCTACAATATTGACATAAATCCAGTGTTGAACTGTTAATTTTTTTACTTGAATTACAAAGAAACTACCTCACGCAGTTCTTTTAGAACATCACCAAACTCTGATATATAAATTGCTGCTTTTTCGATTACTTCACTATTTTTTTCCCAAAAATCTTTTTGAACAATTTCCTCTTCTGTAATACTAAATTTTTGAAGTAGTTTTACTAATTCCTTATCTTTATATTCAAGAATATCATGTTCTTTATTATTATTCTTATTCTTATTCTTATTATATCGTCAAAAAACAATTATATAAGGGTCCTTTATTGCATTATCAGGTAGTTCAACTTTAAATTTCCTCTCAAAAGGAAATATTCTGTGAAATTTTTTATTTCTTGATTTACCGATAATATCTATATAGTTTTTAATTACAACTTTATTTTTTTTATTTTTTTCTAAAACTCCTGGCAATCGCTCCATACTTTTATAAAATTTATACTTTGTCAAAAATGTTTCCCAATTTATTAAAGGCTTTAAATCACCAACACTTATTAAAAATTTTATTAAATCGATTACCTCATGTGAAAAAATATACGCTATTCTAAGTACATTATAAAAATAAAAGTCATTATCAGAATTATCAGAATTATCAGATTTACCAAGGTATTTCTTAAGTGAATCATTATATTCTTCCAAATTTTTCCTTACAGAATTTAAAATATCATCTAAAATGCACTTACCATCTCTTTTTGTTTCATCGGGCATTTTAACTGAATAATGATCTTCTTTTTTTATTTCACTTATCGCTTTTATAATATTTTTTTCTAGTTCTTTATTAAGCCCTTTCCCTTTTCCTTTATTTCCCTTTTCAATTTTTGTTTTAATAGCATTCAATATTTTTTCTTCAATACAATTATCTAATTGATATATAAAAATTTTATCATCAAGAATTTCCCAATTCTCCTGCGTTGAAGGTTTGGTTGAAGGCTTGTATATAATTTTTTTAAAATCTTTATTTTGTATTTCTCTACTTATTGAGTCTTCATAAGAATATTCACTAACAAGAAAAAAAACTATTTCTCCCAAATTTTTTATTTCTTCTTTTACTTCTTCTCTTAAAGATTTTGCATTTTCCGGTTTATTATCGTATTCTTTAAATTCTATGTAAAAAGAATTTTTAATTTCAACAACAAAACAATCTTCTTCTGTTATGTTATCTTTCATACGAAAGCCTAAATATTTATTACTTTTGTTCGTAGATATATCTTTAGACTTTCCCCTGCTAAAATAAGAATTATTTAAAACACAAACTTTTCCATCTTTTAATTCTAATTTATTTTCAGATTTAATATAATCATTTTTATAATCATTTTTATAATCATTTATATTTTTTACAATTCTGTTTATAATCCCATCAATTTTTTCTTCCACTTCATCTTCCATTTTAATTTGCATACTTTTCCCTCCAATATAAAACCAATTGATAAGGCAAAGCTAATTTTTGATTAATATTATATCACATTTATTGAATTTTATGAAACTATTAGTTAGTTGGTTAGCTTATTATTTGGTTATCTTATTATTGATTAAGCAGTTAGTAGTTAAGACTTTCATTTCACCAGAAAATATGTTATATTTTCTAGCAATTCTTTTATAAAAGGAGACTTGAAGTCGATGTTTCCATCTTTCAGGTAAAGACAACTGATATTTTGAGAGAGTTTAGCAAATGGGAAGATCTCTTCAGTAAGTTTTTGTAAAAAAATAAACGAAAGAGCAAGATAGTATTATTTAGAATTTTTCATCCTATACAACCCACAAAGTTAAAAAACGAAGGCTATAATCAATCCATTTTCAAAAAAATTAAAACCTAAAAATATTCTAATCTATGATATTCACAAAACTATAAAAAAATAAAAGCATCACTTTTCAAATTATTTGTTATTTTTATACCATCTTTCTTTTAAATAAACTTAGTCTAAAGGGCTTAAATGAAAGCTAAAACTCAATAATATAAATAATTTCAAAAATTATTTCTTTATTCAATTCCCTATCACTTGTTTAAACAAAAATTAAGTATATAAATTCAAACATAATTAATAAAATTAATACTATATATCTTCAGTAAACAAAATATCGTATAGATTTATATTCTTTTCTACTGGTTGATATATATCATTTACGACAAAAAATTCATCAGCAGGCAAAGTCTCTTTTGGAAACGGATACTTAGCCCACGGATGATGAAATAATATCATCCTTTTTCTTTTTAAATTCTTATTGTATAAATTGGTATCTAAAATTGAAAAAAAAGTTAATATGCCACTAACTCTTTTATTTTGTATCCCTCTTTTAGAATATATAATTCCATCATTTTTTCGTGAAGAACGTACTTCATCATTTGAAACATTATACAAAAATACTCTTTTACCAAATAAAGCATCTATAATCTCATCCGTTGAAACTAAAGGTTCAAAAATATTAACAGCTATAATATAAGGTGTTTTTAAATCACCATATCGAACCACTTTACTTTTAACTGAGTTACGAAATGAATTAATAAAATGGCTATATTCTGTCTCCACATCCCACTTGCCTATCAATTTTTCTGTCTTTGTTGGAACTATTTTTGGTATAGGTTTAAAGGATATTTTTATTCTATCATCTTCATAGTTAATCATAAATTCATCTTCATAAACAGGATCATTCCAATTCTCAGTATTAATATCTAATTTCTCTAATCTGTTTAACTCTTTTTTTAAAAAAGATTTTATTTTTCTGACTGATGGCTCATTATTATCAAAGAACTTTATTTCTTCAACGGATAAAAAATATTTTTCTGAACTTAATTTATCTAATTCATCATATAATTTATATTTACGTCCATCTCTTTTTGCTTCTTCTTTTGATTTAAAATGGCATAATTTTGCTTCAAGATAGAATTTGAAATCGTCTTTTTCCAATAAAAAATCAGGATGTTTTTCTTGTCCATCTATATCTGGATGAATAGTAATTTTATATCCCAATTTTAAAAATAACTCATGAAGGAAAAGCTCAAAAAATGCCGCTTGGAAATCATCTTTTTGAAATCTCCTTTTCATTTCTGTTTGCTCTTCAACCGGTAAATGTGAAAACCATATATTCAAAATATCTCTGACTTGATTACCCCACTCTAAAGAAATTTTATCCAAATATCTATAATAATCTTCTGAAGCCTTCATAGGCTTTTCGTAGTTTCTACTTTTTTCTTCAAATAAAAGCATAAACCACCTCCATAAAAGGGATTTCAGCTATTATATTTGTTATATCCAAGCAATAACAAAATTGGGCTAATAACTATTATCTTTTACATTTTTTTAGACTTATGTATGATAACATCAGTTCAATTTTTATAGAATAAATCAATGATTTTATTAACTTTCTAAAAATATTTAGAACTAAAAAGATACCAGCCAAAGCTGATATCTCTATTAAAAAATATTATTAATTTTCTTTTGCTGCTTGGAGCATCGTCTAAGAGTCTAAGGACTTCTACTATTCAACTACGCAAAATTTTTGTTTTTTGCCTCCATAGAAATTCCCCTTTCTGTTTCTATAAAAATTGAATTAAATATCCTTTAATTCTTGCCATTTTTCGGGGAAACCCATAGAATTTAAAACATCTTTTATTACAATTGTTTTCAATTTTTTATCTAAAGAATTAATCTCTTCATCGATATTAATAATTAAATTGGAAAAATCTTCATAGTTCAGAAAAAATTTTAAACAAATTAATAATGAAAACAAATCATTTCTTCCTTTAATATAATTTCCGTTTTCATTTTTTGAAATTGCAAAATACTCATATATTGAAATATTTTCTGTAGTCTTTATATTATGTTTTAAATTAAAGTTTTTGTACTTAGCATTATAAAATCTTAGTCCGTGCGCAGCTTTATTCCTAAAGAAAACAATATTTCTTAAAAAATTTTGAAATTTATCTGGTTGAATATTATAGTACTTTGAAACATTTGATCTTTCTTCATTTTTTAATATTCCATAAAATTTATTAGTGTTACCCAATGTGAAAACATTAATAGCAACCCATAAAGGAACATAACCATATTTATTTGAATAATGATTTATAGTATCGTCTTTATTAATACTTTTTTTTATGGTCTCTTCTAAAACATAAATTACCTTCTCTATGTTACCAGAAGTAATCTTTTTAGATGGTCTTCTAAAATTCTCTAATAAAAAATAATCCCTATAACCATATTTTTTTGAAAAATGATAAGCTATTAAAGATTTTATATTATGTTCAATTTTTAAAATTTTAGATAAAAAAATCATTCTTAATTTTCTATCAAATTCAAATAGGGAATATATTTCTTTAAAAGAAGCACCCTCTTTGTAGAAATCAGGATTTTTCTGCTTTAGAAAAAGATCTTTATACCCATTTATTATGTAATAGTAATTTTCAATCTCTAAAATTTTTTTATCCGTTTGTTCTACTCTTAACCCTCTACTTTTTAACAAATTAACTTGTTCTTCTAATGTTTTAAAAACCTTTTCCAAAATATTCACCTCTCCCCCTGAATATAAAAAAGGCCAAGGCTCTCAAAGAACACCTTGGCACGAACTACTAATATCATTATAAAACTCTATGGTTACAAAATAAGTATTTAAAAATTAATTTAATGTAAACTTTTCACAATAAAGACCATTCTGAACATAGCTTCAGAGTTCAATGATTTCTTCTATGAGTGTCACTGCTCTCTGTATGTTTTAAGCTTCTTTTACCAACCACCGTATCAGCAAACTTTTACTTTTACACATTAATAAAGAGTAATTACAGTGTAATTGTAAAAAGGCCATTATATGAATTATATTGAAGAATTACAAGAGTTATTAAACAAAAAAATGGGCTAATAACTACAAAAGAAGTTTCAGGTACAATATAATTATCAGCAAAAATGTGCATTTTTTTGTTAAAAGTCATTGAAAAACTAAAAACTAAAACTCTTCTAAAATCACCCTGTCTAAAACTCCGTGAAGATAAGATATTACAACACCGTAGTTGAAAACAGGAATACCCCGTTCCTTTATGTACTCCAATCTCCGCATCATCATTGTTCTAGTCAGAGTACAGCCTCCACAATGTATTATTATCTTGGTGTCTTGAATGTCTTTTTCATCCGGAAATTCTTTACCTGCGATATAATCAAAATTTAAATCTTTGTTTGTATATTTCCTCAACCAGTTAGGTATCTTCACTCTACCAATATCCTCTGACAAAGGCCTGTGAGAACAGCCTTCCATAATCAAGATTTTATCGCCATCTTCGAGTTCTTCAATAATATCTATATCCTTCGATAAAAGATTCAAATCCCCCTTATGCCTTGCTTCTAAAATAGAAAAAGTAGTAAGGTTTATATCATCCGGCACTATTTTAGCAACTTCTTTTATCGCTTGAGAATCGGTAATAACAAGTTTAGGTTTTTCATTCAACTTTGATAAAACTTCTGGGATGCCTTCCACAGAAGTTTGAATTGGAAAGGCCTTTCTATCCAATACTTCTCTAATAGCTGTAACTTGAGGCATTATCAATCTTCCCTTTGGAGCGCCTGTATCTACAGGAATAACAAGAACCACAATATCATTTTCTTCGATAAACTCAGGAATCAAGGGAACCTCTTTTTCACTTGGCGCAATCTCTGTGATTCTCTGTTTCAGCTCCTCTATTCCTTCTCCACTCATAGTTGAAACTTTTACCAAATTCTCTTCATCTATCTTTACACTCTTTGCACTATCCAAATCCATTTTATTCAAAACTATCAAATATGGTATATTACGTTTTTTAAACTCATCAACAATCCTATAATCATACTCATCTAAATCTTTATCTACAACTAAAAGCCCAATATCTCCTCTCATAAAAGCTCTCTCTGCTCTTTTTACTCTCTTTTCCCCTATTTCTCCCTCATCATCTATTCCAGGAGTATCAATAAGAGTCACAGGGCCAATCGGTTGTAATTCCATACTCTTATAAACAGGATCGGTAGTTGTCCCAGGAGTATCGGAAACAAGAGCTATATCCTGTTTCAAAAGGGCGTTTATCAGCGATGACTTCCCAACATTTCTTTTCCCAGTTATAATTATATTTAGTCTATACCCACCTATTGACACTTCTTCACCTTCCTAAAGCTTTAGTAGTTAGATGGCTAATTCTCATACTTCTTTTTTCTAATCCATTTATTCTTTCAAAAAAATCAATTTTAGTTTTATTATCATAAACACTGCAATTTCCTCTAAAATTATAAAGTTCTTTACCTCAAGCGTTTCAAACATTAAACGCTTTTAGAAATATAAATCTCTTTCACCAGCTTTGATTCTTTCTATTCTTTCAAGTAGAGTATTCCTTATTTTTTCACTCTTTATGTTATTAATCTCTTTATTAATAACCCTTAAACAAGATTCTTTAGTCTCTTCAGAGGCATAATCAACAACATATTCCATTAAAGTACTAATAGCGTTTGGAGTACAAAATCTCTTTACAAAACCGGGAATAGCAAATTCCATAAAATGTTCTCCCGTTCTACCAAGCCTATAACAAGCGGTACAAAAAGAAGGAAGAAAACCTTCATCGGTTAACTGCTTTATTACTTCATCAAGAGACCTCTGATCTCCAAGCAAGAACTGTGATTTTTTGTAAGCCTCTTTATCGTTAGTCGAATAAGCCCCCACCCCTATATTTGAACCTGCATCAATTTGAGAAACTCCAAATTGCATCAATTCATTTCTGATTTCAACAGGCTCTCTTGCGGTTAAAATTAACCCTGTATAAGGGACGGACAATCTTAAAATAGCAACCAGTTTTTTGAAAGTGTAATCATCCACCAAATGAGGTGGCCTCTCTGAAATTGGAGTATTTACAGCTGGTTCTATCCTTGGAAAAGATATCGTGTGAGGTCCAACATTAAATCTCTCTTCCAAATGAATTGCGTGAGATAACAATCCCATCATTTCAAATTTCCAATCGTACAAACCAAACAACGCACCTATTCCAACATCATCTATCCCACCTTGAAAGGCCCTGTCTAATCCATACAGCCTCCATATATAACTTGACTTTGGCCCAGTTGGATGCAGTTTCTTGTACGTTTCATAATGATAAGTCTCTTGAAAGATTTGGAACGTTCCTATACCCGCTGCCTTTATCTTCTTGTAATCATCAATCGTTTGCGGGGCAGCATTGATATTAACCCTTCTAATGTTACCTTTACCGCTTTTAACAGAGTATACTTGCCTAACGGTTTCTGCAATGAAATCAGCATCATACTTAGGGTGTTCTCCATATACAAGGATCAACCTCTTATGACCCTTATTCACCAAATAAGTTGTTTCCTCTTTCACCTGTTCTAAACTCAAAGAATTTCTAACAATCTCCTTATTCGACACTCTAAAACCACAATATTGACAATTATTAACACACTCATTCCCAATATACATAGGGGCAAAAAAAACGATCCTATTTCCATACACGTTTCTTTTTAAAGTTTTTGCCCCTTCAAAAATTCTATTCACCAAGCTCTCATCTTCACAATTCAATAAAACGGCCATTTCCTCTAATTCTAATCTTTGTTTACTCAGCGACTTAGCGATAATATCTTCTACTCTTTCTTTTTCAGGATTCTTTGTTTCTTCTAACAAAGTATTTATTTTCTCTTCATCGATAAAAGCCTTTCTATTATCATCCCTTATATAAACCATAGTAACACTCCTTCCTAATATTTTAAAGTATGTGATTTAACCTTTACACCATTTATCTGTCCAAGCTTTCCGTTAAGTGATCCAATCTGATCTGTTGTTCCTTTAAAAACAAGAAAAATAATAGCAACATTCTCTTCTCTCATTGGATAACCCACTCTTAAATAAATATTTTCAGCATTCATATGAAGAATTTCATTGACTTTGCTATACGCCGCTTCTCTGTCGGTAATAGCAATAGAAATCATAGCCGTTTTAATATCCATAAAAAAATCCTCCTCCTTGTGATAAAATTCTCAAAGGAAGAGGAAATTATATCTCATCTCTGTGACAAGATGATCCCATTTATTTTCTTCTTCCTTTGATGTTAGAACAAATCCTTCATCTCAGGAAAAATATTCACTTGTTCGTTTGTTCATTTATTAACAATCTCAGTATAACACCATAACTTTACAAAAAAATGAAAAAAAGAATGAAAAAATAAATCATTCTTTCTTAATGACAAAATTTATACTTCTTTTGCCATTGTATAATTTGTAACATCAAAACTATACTTGCTATTATCATAGACTATAATTTTATATAACGTTCTGGTTTTTTCAAGGCTCCCGTGCCGAAGCTCTTTTACAAAGTTCACGAAGACACTACACTAACTTCATTGCAAGCTTTGTGACAAAAGTCGTGCCTCGAGTGTAGCAGGTCATTGAAATTATAGAAATACTATGTTAGACAATGCTCATCTTTTTTAAAATTTCCAATTTTCATTTTCCATAAAACCCTCTAAATTAATGACTGGAACTTCTAAATATTCACAAATATTAGGTATTTTGGCACTGTTTTCTTTATATTTTTCTTGTGTAACAACATAACCACCAATTACCTTTGCTTTTACAATTAAAAAAGGGTCAGCTACTGGTTTACCCTTTAAAATCTTTTTTGTTTCTATTAACGATCTAAAATGTTCCACTTTAAAAATATCCTTAACATATGAAATTTCAACTTCGTTAGGTAGTTCAAAAAGTTGCTTATTTTCTGTTACCCATTCTTTGAGTCGGTCATTTGGAAAATAAGATTCAAGTTCATTTTTAACCTCTCTTACTGATATAACTTTTCCACTTAGGACTAATTCATAGAAATTTTCCCAAAGCGTAGGAAAACGAGATTCATAATAATTATTAAATAAATCGATAAAAACATTAGAGTCAAATACATATTTATCCATAATATCATCTACTCATATAGTGGGCTTCTAACGAAGGTATATTATCAACTTTTATATCAAGATAATCTGCTACTTGATAAACATTTATTTTATTTTTATAATATTCTCTTAAAACTATATCTAAATAAGAATCACCAAGATAATTGATTTTTGTATTATAATAATTACCACTATTACCTTTATTTTTAAATCCTTGTGCTTCCTTTTTCCAAAATTCAGCTTTTTCTTTGTATAACGTTTTACTAATTAAATCTCTATCTAAAAGTTTTCTTAAAATCACTTCTCTGCTAACTGAATATCTATTAGCAAGGGAGAAAACTAATTTATCATTAATTTCACTTCCAGAAATCTGGCTGTCAAATTCACTATCAGGTACAAGAAATTCTCCTGCAAATTTATTACAAAATTTTTCAATTTTCTGATCATGTGAAGATAAAGTACTTATAAAACTATCATCTATTTTAAATACACCGCCGATTCCAAAAATCAAATGAGCCAATTCATGAAACAAAGTAAAAATCTGCCTTGTTTTCGGCATAGAATTATTGATGTAAATTATTGGGAATTCTTTATCATATAAACAAAATCCTGATACCTCATCATATTTAAAAGCGTCTTTAAAAACAAATATACCACAATTTTCAAATGCTTTTCTCCAACTTTTCAATGCTTGTGTTATACTTTTCCATTCAATCTGATCTTCCAAACTAACACCTAAAATTTCTCTAACATCTTTCACTAAGCTATCCATATCAATTTTCTTGGAAATAGATATTTTCTCAAGTATAAATTTATCAGATGGATTATTCCCCTGGAATAGTTCTTGCAAATTTAACTGTAATGCTTGTGCTTTTCTAAATAATCTTACTACTGTATATGGTAAACTTTCGTATTCGAAATCTGGTAATGTTCTAAATTCTTTTCTTGGATCATCTATATCAGGCTCTTCTGGAAAGAAGAATATAGCAATAGGCCTTTTATATACACTATAAGCTAATTTTTCCAATTGAACATAAGTGGGTTGATCTTTACCCATTTCCCAAGAAATTATGGTATCAGAACTTTTCCCCATTTTATCTGCCACTTCATCAATTGACATATTACTTGATACTCTAGCCCACTTTAAAACAGTTGGAGTAACTGAAACTTTTCCCATATTAGATACCCCCCTCGTATAATAATATTATACTACTGCTATTGCTAATCGAAAACTGTATCACCCTGCTAACCTAATTATGTACCATATAGAAAGAAGAAGTTCTTTTCTATCTCTTTTTATACAAAAAGAGAAAAATCAAATCTTTTTCAGTTCCCTTTAATTTCTTGTCTGTGGTTTCTGTAACGGCAGCTTTCTCCATTAAATAGAATTATCTTACTATTTTGGATAACTGCACTTAACCTCGTTCATCAATTATCAGTAAGTCTACTTTGCTCAACTTTTGAAGCTTTTTAATGAGAAACAGCTTTCTATGTATGCCCCCTATTTCTTATGCTATCTCTCTTTGACTTTTGTGATTGTTAAAATATAAAACTCCTATATAATTGTATCATACCATCTCTATCACACTTCTTTACTTCCCATAAAATTTTTTGCCAAATCCATTATACAGGATTTTTGCGATAGGGTGGTACACTTTTCGCTTAGTAAGCTCAGGAATACTAACTTTTTGGCTCTATCTGATATCCTATAGCCAAAAAATGTTATAATATATATAAAGAGCCAAAAAGAGGAGGAATCAATATGCAAAAAGTACTGATAACAGGTATAGCTGGATTTCTTGGTTTTAGTTATGCAAAAAAGCTATCTGAAACTGGGCTATACAAAATATATGGAATAGATAACCTAAATGAATTTGGCGATTATTCTTTAAAAATAAACAGACTAAACAACCTTGGTTTTAAAGACAAAGAATATTCAAAAGATAAAGAATACAAAAGCGAAGGTACATTCAACGATATAACCTTTCAAAAAATTGACATCACAGATTTTCAAAAAATAAATACTTTAATAAAAAACAACAACTTTGATTATATAATTCACTTTGCTTCTCAAGCGGGAGTAAAATATTCTTTTGAAAACCCACAATTATACATAGACTCTAATATAAAAGGCTTCACCAATATATTAGAATCAATAAAAAATGCCAAAATAAAAAATCTTTTATTCTCTTCAACAAGCGCTGTATACGGAGATAATGAAAAAGAAGAACAAACAGAAACTGACACTTTAAACCCAATATCTCCTTACGCTGTTACAGCTCAGACAATGGAAAATTTGGCGAAGGTGTATAGCAACAAATATAATATTCCCATAACAGTACTAAGAATATTTACAGTATTCGGAGAATATGGAAGAACAGATATGAGCATTTTAAAATTTGCAAGCAGAATAAAAAACGAAGAACCTATAAATTTATACAACTTTGGTGAAAACAAAAGAGACTTTCTTTATGTAGAAGATTTCACAGAAATAGTATTCAGATTAATGAATACAACTCCAAAACCATTTGAAATATTCAACATTGGTTCTGGGAACTCTTATAAAATGAAAGATATAGTAAAAATAATAGAAAAAATATTAAACAAAAAAGCTACAATAAACCTTCTCGAAAAGGACATCGGAGATGTTGAATCAACCAAAGCAAATATTCAAAAAATGATATCAACTTCAAAATTCAATAATTTTTCAAACTTAGAAAAATCTATAGAACGAACAATAAATTGGTTTGAAAACAAATAAAAGAAAAAAAGCTACAATAAACCTTAGAAGGGTGGGGAGCGGGGGTAGGGCGCTATTAAGTAGCGTTTTACTTATACCTTAGATAAACCTTCACACCAATCTTATAAAAAATATAAATTACCAAAATTATTATATTGGCAAAAACAGCTCCTGAAATATCTATAATAACATCATTCAGCGCAGATCCTCTCCCAACAAACTCTTGAGAATATTCATCTATTGAAGCAATAAGCGCTGGTAAAGACACTCCAAGCAAAGCTCCTATTAAAAATCTCTTTGAATACAAATATCCAAACAGCCAAGAAAACACCCCAAGTATAAAATATATTCCAAAATGTGCACTTTTTCTAATAAGAGCAATAGAATCAGCATATTGATCTCTAAGCCACAACTTCTTTAAAAATACTTCTACCTCTCTAAACCATTTTGTATCTGAAAAATCAAATACATTATCTATTGACTTAATTACATTATATACAAAATAAGATTGATTTGAAGATTCACCTGGACTTCTTGTTCCAAAAAACAAAATAACTCCGACCCAAAATATTAAAAAAATAAATGCTATTATTATATATTTTCTTCTTTTCATAAAATCACCTATTTTATTCTATAACAAAACCACTTGTGAAATGTGTAAAATAAAACCAAACGAGCTGTTTTTTAAAACAAATTAAGAAACGAGAAAAAGAAAATAAAAATAAAGAAACTTTTTAATTGCTTTTGGACAATGAATAATTCTTTCTTTTTCAGTTTCTATTCTCATAACAAAGATTTTTAAAATGATCAAGGCTTATTTATTGAAAATGAATTTGTTCCTTATACTTCAATTTTATTGAAAAAGATTTATCTGTTTTATTAGAATATTAATCCCTATAAATTTTATCAATTTGCAGAGCCACGTAATTCCTTCAGTAAATTCATACCAAAATTATAAACCTGTTTTATATACTTCCTTTGTATGAACAACAAAATCACAACCAAAACCGCTTCTTCGACAAAAAACATAATTGTATTTTCAATAAAATATAAACCAACAAATTGAAGAGCAATAACAACAATTGAAAAGCTTATACTTTTCCAATCTATTTTTATATTAGTGAACTTCTTAGTATCAAACACTCTTAGTAACCACATCGTCAAATAAGCTAACATTGTAGAGAAAGCCGCTGCTTGGATTCCCCACATAGGTATCAATATAATATTGATACCTATATTTACTACCGCACCATATACTGAAGTTGAAAAAGCACCTTTTGTTTTTTTAGAAGCGGTATAATTAGTTCCAAAAAAGCTTGAAAAAGCTTGAAATATAGTTCCAACCAATAGTAAAGGCACATATTTCCAAGCTTCGTAGAAAGCTTCAGAAACAAATACATTCATTAAAGGCTTAAGGACTAACAAAATTAACCCAGTTACCACAAACAAAAGGGAAGCTAATACTCCGAAGATATTTTTATAAAAATCTTCATATCCTTTCTTTCCATACTCTTGCATAGCAGACAGCTGCCAGGCCATAAAAAAGATTCCGTTCACGAGGGTAATAAGCGAAGGAAATTTATAAGAAACTGAATATATACCTGTAGCTCCGAATCCTAAAAAAAAAGTTAGCATGTATCTATCAGAAACATTCATGACCCACCACATCAAACCGTTGGGGATTAACGGTATAGAATATACAAGCATAGTCTTCAGCAAAGATTTATCGAAAGATTTGAAGTTTAAATATTTAAATATTCCTCCAAAAAGTAAGATAATAACAATACTGACTAAATGTCCCAAAACCATAGAAAGGAAATAACCTCTTAATCCCATTTTTAAATAAACAAGAAAAACTATATTAAAGAAGACAAAAGAAGCTGTATATCCTAAATCAGCTGCAACAAAGGTTTTAATTTTCTCTAATCCTCTTACGAACTGTTTCATAATGCCGTCAAGCATCATTAAGACCATTATTGAATAGAACAAAGAAGTATAAGAAGAAAAGGGCTCAAATCTTGTGAAGATAGGAAAAAGTATAAAAGATATGAGCATACCAACCAAGCAAAGAAAAAAACCATTTATTAAAATAGTTGAAGCATAATTTTTTTCTCTCATATCAACAGCATAGCGAAAAACAGCTTCTACTGCTTGAAAAGTAATCAGAGGAAACAATAAAGAAATAGTTGTTTGCAAAACATCAAGTTGCCCATAATCACTTGTTGACAAAAGTCTTGTATACAAAGGTAGCATAAAAAAAGAAATTGCTTTGGATCCAATACTTCCTATTGCGAATAAAAAAGAATTTCTAACTAAGGATTTATATTGATTCAATTCTTTTCACCTTTTCTGTATAATTTTCTGTTAATTTTTCTAAAAATCCTGACAAACAAAATACCTTCAAATATCTTTTGATAATGATTAATTAAAAGATTCATTTCATTTTCTAAAATTTCTATATTTTCGAATATTTATTCTATTTTTAATTTTCTGCTTTATCTGTTGATAATTGTATTATTGAGTCGGCCATAATTAAATAGTTTAAAGATATAAAAAGATATAAAAGGCTTATGAAAGTATTAAAGATATCTACTTCCCCATATTCAACCATGGCTAAAAAAACAGTATCAAGAGGAACTATAAAAAAATTATTGCTTTTGAAACGAATTCTCCAAAAGCAACCCAAAAACTATTTTTTGCCATTTTCCTGTATTAATTCACTTTAATTTCTTTTTATATCCCTTAAAATCAAAGATCTAAATTTTATTAATATCTTTTTGGTTATTTTATTTTTTGGTAAAATTCTATATAGAAACTTTAAAATATTGATTTTTCTATTGATACTTTCTCTTTCTTTATATTTCAAAGGATAGCCTAATGGTTGAGAATTAATTAATTTATCTAAATTACATTCTTCTTTAAATATAAGAGGTTCTCTTCCAAAAAGTGTGGGTAGAAAAAATGAAATATGAACAAATGATTAAATAATCTGGTATCATGTAAGAAAACACAAAAATACACAAGGAGTGATACCAGATGAGAAAAGAGCTACCAAAA
>Ga0182240_100348_pt1 | contig 15934 bp, 14 predicted proteins | sample hydfrates4_PW_90_FD_145594 | JGI IMG/M metagenome (GOLD analysis project Ga0182240, IMG submission 145594) | Subsurface microbial communities from deep shales in Texas, USA - hydraulic fracturing test 4_PW_90 | ecosystem: Environmental > Aquatic > Deep subsurface > Shale gas/oil reservoir >...
GTCTGAAGTATTTTCTGGGATTGGCTTGTCTTTTCAATTCTCTTTTCCATACTTATATCACCCCTTTATGTTAATTCGGACGTATGACCTAATTTGATTTTAGCATATAATCACTTATATAGTCAATCGGTAAGAATGGAATAGATAACATCCGTACTCAGCTTGCCGTCCTGGCTGAGCTTTTTCATCCGCTGTGCCTGTGCCAAAGAAGGGGTGCAGTCCTCCGACTGTATGGTATTATATAGGTCTTGCTGTTCTTTTTCGGCCAGATAGGAGATTTCTACCGCAGGATTAAAGGCAATCCGTTTCTCGTCCACCATTTCAAGGATGGGTGGTATCAGTTCAGTAAGGCGAATGTAACGCTGAATTTGATTTCTGCTTTCACCAACTTGCTCACCTAAAATCTCGACGGAATACTTCCCCCTTAAATCCTGCCCAACTTGGGTAGAATTTTCTTTACTCGGTCTGCCTGCCTGTCGTTTCATGGCTTCCAGCTTCATCTTATATGCAAAAGCTTTTTCGCTTGGCAAAATGCTTTCCCGCTGCAGATTGCTGTCAACCATGATAATGGTCGCTTCATCGTCGTCCAGTTCACGGACAATGCAGGGCATGGTTTCTTTGCCTGCAAGCTCGCTTGCTTTTTTGCGGCGGTGTCCGGCCACCATTTCATAGCCGCCGTCCGGTTTGGGACGCACAAGTGCAGGGACTAAAACACCGTACTGCTTTACGCTGTCGGCCATTTCCAACATGGCTTCATCCGCTTTCACCTTAAAAGGATGATTGGGGAAATCGCTGATTTCCGACAGGGGAATCTCCAGCACCTTTTCCCGCTGACTATCAGTGCGGCTTTCCTCCGTGGAAAACAATTCATCTACTGATGTCAGCTTGATGCTGTCTCTTGCGCTGCTTTTCGCCAATTTCCAGCACCTCCTTCGTAAAGGCATGATAGGCTCTGGCGGCTATTCCGTGCGGGTCGAACGCATAGATGCTTTTTCCCTGTGCGCTTGTTTCAGCCGCCCGGATGGACAGGGGGATTTCCGTTTTAAAAATAAGCAGCTTGTCGCCGTAGTCCCGCCGTAAGACAAAGGAAATATCCTTTGCAAAATTGGTGCGGTTATCCACCATTGTCAGCAAAACGCCGTCAATGGTCAGCATGGGATTGATTTGCCTTCTCACACGGGCAATGGTCTGCAAAAGCTGCGTCATTCCTTTGGCGGGCAGATAATGAGCCTGGACGGGAATAATCATGCTGTCCGCGGCGGCAAGGGCATTAATGGTCATCATGCCAAGAGAGGGCATACAGTCGATCAGCACATAATCATATTTGTCTTTGACCGTGTTGATATATGTGCGCAGTACCGTTTCCCGGCTCATGGTGTTGACCAGTGATACCTCAACGGCGGACAGCTCAATGTTGCCCGGCATCAGGTCAATGCCTTCCGCATGGTGAAGGATACCCTCATCAGCCTCATACGGTTCCTCCATCATAGTTTTTGTCAGGATGGTAGCCAGTGAAACAGGTATATTATCCGGCTCCTGATAGCCCAATGAATCCGTCAGGTTACCCTGTGCATCCGCGTCTACCAACAACACCTTGTTTCCCTGTGCAGCAAGGCCGATACCCAGGTTGACCGTCGTCGTAGTTTTTCCAGTGCCGCCCTTTTGGTTCGCTAAAGCGATTACTTTAGGCACTTGAATTTCCTCCTTTCACGCAAAAAAGCCGCTTGCTCTATGGATAAATAAAGCAAACGGCTTTCTTACTTATTTTACACATTTTATATATAAAAAGAGAACACCGGTCTAAAACCGACATTCTCTCATCATTGTCCAGTTGTAAATTTGCGTTACACTGCGTAATATAGACATGCCTAAACACTCTAATCTACGCAAGCATTAAACATGTCCACACACTCCATGTCCAGTACAACGGAAACATCAATTTTATCTCTCAACACCTTATTCCTGAAATCGTCGCCATCTCTCGTAAAAGTCATATAGCGTGCAAAGTGCTGAAATTTAAAGATTTCTAAGTATCTTTCCTTTGCATTCCTGTTACTGTCTCTATATGTGTTGGGATGAAGTTGTAAGAGTAGATGTATACAATTATTACATCTCGATATTTCGATGCATTATACAATATAACTAAAGACATTCTAATTCTATATATTGAGACATCACTTAACACCATTGTTTTCTGCAATAGCTTTTTTCGCTTCGTTATAGTATTTTTTATATAGCTTGTCTCTTCTACCACTAGACCCTAAATACTTCAAAACTCCTCCCAAAACAGCTGGTATAGCTCCTGTCAGTATTGTCAAAATCCATTTAACAAAATCCCATTTTAAACTTAATGAATCAAGAGATGGAGGTAAAATAGATACAATAAAATTGTATATTGGATTAATTTGATATAAAAACATGAGTGAAACCATAATCCAAAGAAATACAGATAACCCCCAAAGAATATAAATTAATGGAGTTGCATTTTCAAAACAAGCTACTTTGTCTGATGCACGTTTTTTTGAAATTTTAATTAATAATTCTTCTTGAGTTTGTTTCGCTTTTAATTCTTTTTCTATATCATTTTCTTTAGTTTTTTGACGAATTTGGTTGTTCATCTCAAATTTCAAGGTTTCAATAATTTGTGCGTTTTCAGCCTTAAGTTCAAATAAAACTTTGTCAAATGCTTTGTCTGCGGATATAGTGTAGTCTTCTTTGGTATTAAATGTATATTCTTCTTTATTGTTGATAATTTCTAATATTATTTTTTCTTTTACTTTTTTATCAATTGTTTTTTGAGATATAGTTGACAAGAGTATAACAGGATTAATATTTATTTCATCATCTTCTGTTCTATGTTGTCTTAAACTTAAAAACAGACAGTAAGATTTGTAATCATCCGCGGTTCTCCCTGAAAACCTAAGAATGATTGACAGCCATACGCTTGGTATAACAACAATTGGTACGCCAGGGAATACTTCTTTTGCCCAATTCGTCAAAAGCTGATCTGCGGAAACTATAAACTCTTTTATCTGCCATAAACTTTGTCCATAATTTTTTTTCCGAAGTGATAAAGTGTAAAGAATATTATTGATATCTGTTTGAAGTGATTCAGCAGATACCATCTTTTGTGGTCTTTTCTGCAATTTATACTTTTTAAGACTTTCGGTTTTCTTATCAAATGATTCTATATTATAACCAACCGAGTAATTCGGGATCTCCAAATAGGCAATATCTGAAATAACATCTTGAATCATTCTAAATAAATACTGTTGAAAAGAAATATAATCATTATATTTATTCTGAGGTTGACAACTCCATTTATAATAAATCTCATAAAAATCGTTAATTTCTTCACTGCTGTTTAATTGTTGAATTAGTGAGTAATTTACCGGTTCTTGATTTTGTGTAATATATTTTATGTACTTAATCTGACCATTAATAACCCTGTATAACTCAGACAGGGTTTCACTTGTATAACACAATTCAATACCTACTTCTTTACATTTTTTTATAAATGAATTGGTCACATACTGCCGTTCATCCTTATTAATACCAGCCATTCTAAAAATAATATTTGCATCTAAGATAAATTTCTTACCTTTAAAAATTTTTTGAGATAGCAAAGAATCTTTTTTTGTAGCTAACATACAATATTCATAACTAAACGATATCATAGAATACAAAAATTTATTTTTCTCATCATTGTCCCAAGAGATAAATCCATTAATTAACTCAACTTCATAATTTGATGCAGAAAATGTATCTAAGATTATGTTATTTTGATGCTGCAAAAGACTCATAAAATTATTAATATTAGAATTAAAACAATAATATAAATACTTTAATATCAATTCTAAGAAATCATTTTCATCAAAATTTGCATTAATATGCTTTCGATAATCAACTATATATTTTTTCAAAACGGAGAGCATATCAGGCTGTTTTTTGAGTAAATCTCTCGTTTTTACAGTGAGCCTATATGTTTTGTTATCTATAATAATCCTATTCCTAGCTTTTCTTTTAACGGCATTTTCAATTTCTAATACATCAAACTGTAAATTAAAATTACTTTCTATATTGTCACATATTTCTGTTATAGTTAGACTGCTCTTGGGCGAATCATATAATACACTTTCAACTAAACGGCAAATGTATTTGTCAATGGTTGTCGGTGCTTGATCCTCCATACTTATCGCTAATCTCAATATGCTCTCTTCCTTCACGTTTCTTGACCTCCTGCATATCTCTGTATCCATCAAAATCAATTAATTCATCCAAATCTGAGAATAACCAATCAAGTATTATGTTTTCATCCATATTATCACCTCATCTTCATCATATGAGCAATTTATATGATTCAGTATGGGCAAAATATGGATATCCTATTCTTTTGTGTTATAGACGCATCGATTTATCGACATTATTCTATATAGTAATCATAAATAAACATTAAATCACCCTGATAAACCCAAAATCATAGCTTCAATCAGCACTGTAATCGACATAAATCATCTGTTTAAACTATCCTCGGTGTATAATAATTTTTACAACTACTCTATTTTTAAAATCGTCATAGATACATCGTGCTCATAATCTCCCCTTGTACACTCATAAACCATAATATTGCTATTAAAATGGCCTAACCATATTGAAGCCGGCGATAGGTAGAACTGTTTTTGATTTTGTTGATATCGAATTGCTCTGTATGCATGACTTTCTGTGGGAATGTTCTTTATTGTCTTCCCATACCCCTTCGCTGTGCTTGAACATTTAATTGCAGTAATGGATGTCCCCTTTGAGCATATAAGAATATAAGGGTCTTTTATGAAATCCAAGATTCTGTTTCCGCATGCATGTTTAGACACATAAAACTGGTTTGCCAAACTATTCATTAAAGTAAAATCAAAGACAGATCCAGCTAAAAGGGGTCTAAAAAGTGGCTCCGGCATTAACAATTCGACTGCAAATTGATTTGCTTCAGTTTCTATACGGGAATGACTGACCACATCTTCCATGTCTTGATTGGAACATCTGAAACTTGACTCTCCGTCCGATATATATGGAGGTTTGTGCTTTAAAAAATAATGACCAAGCTCATGGGCAAAAGTGAAGTTATGGCGGCCAATGTTATTAATATATGTATTGATAAGGATACCTTTCTTTTCACCTCTATATATCAGCGTCCCGCTCAGATCCTTTTCTGAAGATAAGGCACATCGTTTTACCTTTATCTTTTCCATATGCGCAATATCTTCAAGATGCAGGGCGGGAACATCTTTTATGCCCATTGTTTCCAAAACCCATTTTGCCTTAACCGCTGGGGTATTCTCAGCACACATCATTCGTCCTCCGCGAACATATCATCAATTGCTTGCAGCAATTCAGCAGAAGGCTTTTTACTGATTTCACCGCGTGCTGCCAATTGGAGCTGCTCTTCTTGTTTTGCCACCGGAAAGTCTATAATCCTGTTAGTATCCCTTTGTTCAATGGGTTTGGTTTTTACTGCCTTTATTTCCTCGCACAATGCCATTAATTCATTTACTTTGGCAACAATGCGCTGTTGCTCGGCAAGAGGTGGAAGAGGAAATAATTGATTTCTTATTGTTTCTGCTGTAATAGCTATAAATGTTGTTCCTGTGGCTTTAGATACAAAATCTTCTTCCATAGATTTCAAAAAATAAAATAGAAAATCACTTGTCATTCTACATAAAGGCAAGAGTGCACACAAACCACGTCCTATACATATTTCCCTTGTAGTAATATTAACAGATCCAACTGGAGCTCTAACAGCTAATAGAACACTATTTTCCATAGCGATCTTTTTAGGATCTGTTGTAACTTGAGTAGATCTTTTTAAATATTTATCAGAAAAATACGACTTACCTTGATGAAACTCTATCCCATTTATTACATTTCTTTTATCTATAACGCTTGTTCCGTCAGGAGACTGTCCCATAATAATATAACATATATCTCCTAATCTACTCCAAATCCACCCATCTGGTAAGTCGTAAGGAATTTCATCATCCGTAATAGGCGGCAAAGGCTTTTCTTTTTTTATCTTTCCTTCCTTAACAAGTCGTGCTTTCTCAGCACGGATGCGTTCCAGCAAAACCGAAGCTGGTTCGTCATGGAGATCCTGAGGTACAAGCTTTCCTTGAACCGCTGCTTGTAATATGGACTGACGCAATTCTGCTGCTTTCATAGCACATCCTCCTGTGCCAAGGCGGTTTGAATCTTTGCAAGAATACTCTCAATTCTATCCGTTAAAATCGCCTTTTCGTTGCGGTATTGCGTGATAAACTCATCCGGAGGCAAAATTTCCGTAGTTTCATGGGGAAAACCACAGAAATCCAGATTGTATTCTGCCGCTATGATATCCTCCACTGGAACATATTGAGAAACGTCGCTTTCCTTACGATTCTCCCACCATTCACGTACAGGAGTAAAATGCTCGTCTAACATTGGTTTTGTCTTTGAAAAATGCTTATATCCTTGCGGCATTTCTAAGCGGTAAAACCATACGCCTTGTGTGGGTTTCCCTTTTGTAAAGAAAAGCAGGTTTGTATTGATATTGGTATAGGGTGCAAACACGTCCTTAGGCAAACGAACAATGGTATGTAGATTGTTTTCCTCCAGCAGCTTTTTCTTGATAGCAGCTTTCACACCTGTTCCAAACAAAAATCCATCCGGCAAAACCATGCCGCAGCGTCCGCCGTCTTTGAGAAGCGCCATAATATGTACCAAGAACAGATCTGCTGTTTCCGTATTACGTAGTTCCGCAGGCACTGACTGAGAAATGGCTTTTTCCTCTGCGCCACCAAAGGGTGGATTTGTCACAATGACATCCACCTTGTCAGCCATACTATAATCCGTTATCGGTGTACGCAAGGTATTGTCGTGCCGAATCAAAGGCATGTCAATACCATGTGCAATCAGATTGGTTACGCACAGCAGAAAAGGAAAAGGCTTTTTTTCAATACCTTTTATGGTTTTTTGCAAAGTCCTATATTCTTCAGTTGTCTTTATGTCAAAGCGGTCGATGACACTGGTCAGAAAACCGCCGGTTCCACAAGCCGGATCGAGAACTGTTTCACCCAATTGAGGATTTACCATATCTACAACGAATCGAGTCACAGGCCTTGGTGTATAGAATTCACCAGCCTTACCGGCACTTTGCAGATCCTTTAACATGGATTCGTAGAGGCCATTGAACAGATGAGTAGTTTTCACTTCCTCAAAATTTATGTCAGCGTTTATTTTATTAATGACTTGTCTCAAAAGAGTTCCTGATTTCATGAAGTTGTTGACACCCTCCATGACATCGCGAACGAGGAACTTCCGTGGATCTCCGTCTGAAACATCTAAATTGCGCAACGCCCGGAACATGTTTTCAACATGCTCAATTAATGCATCTCCAGTAATACCTTCATCATTTTCTGCCCAGTTCCTCCAGCGGTATTCCTCGGGAATCACAGGGACATAATCATCATCTAATTCCCATTCCTGTTCTTTATAATCAAATGCTTTTAAAAATAGCAGCCATGCTATCTGTTCAATATATTGCGCGTCGCCGTTAATGCCGGCATCAATGCGCATAATGTCTTTTAATGCCTTTGTTGTATTTGATACAGCCATTTGGCTTACCTCCTAAAATTATGCAACATAGAGTTCTTGCTCCAGCTCCCGTAAAGCCTGCTTAAATTTTTCCTTTCCTCCAAAGATTTTGTTGACAATGTATTGCGGCGTGCCAAATTCCCGTATCGGGTTGACCTTTAGAACGTCTATGCTTTCCAGATTTGCAACGCCGGAATCAGCGTATTTTTCCAGCAAAGCATCGAGAACAGCAGCCGCCTGCTGCCCATATTTTGCAAAGTAGTTTCGCTTCTTTACCTTATTTGCTCGCTCCCTCCGGGTCAAGGGAGGTTGATCAAAGGCAATATGACACAGCAAATCAAACGGATCAAATTCACGTCCGATTTGCTCCTGCAATTCCTCTATCAAGACACCTTGTTCGGCAAGCTCATCTAAAATAGCCTGCTTGCGTTCCGCGCTATTCCAAACACGTAAAAAGTCCTGTAAAGTGGCATATTTATTCAGAACATTCCGTTTTGTGTAGTCGGTAAGCGATTCAGTTATCAGTTTACCGTTTTTATCAATGTACTGAACTCTTTGCTTTAAAACGGATACCTCTACATCACCTACATAATATTTCTTGCGTCTTCCGGTTTCAGAATCATTACCAGAGTCATAGCCAGTCGGAGGATCGCAAATAACTCCATCATCAGAAGCAGAATCAGCAAGGTTGCCATCCTCATCGGGTGTAAATTCATCATCCTGTTCACAAGGCCCATCAAAGTCTGGATCGGCAAACAATCGTGTCGCATCTCTAAAATCAAAAATTGTAAAAAACGCTTTTCCTAAATCTTCGCGAACCCGTGTACCACGCCCGATAATCTGCTTAAACTCAGTCATGCTGTTAATGTTAGTATCCAACACAATATACTTGACCGTCTGTACATCAACACCGGTAGTCAACAGCTTAGATGTTGTCACAAGCACGGGATATCTGCTGGACACATCGCGGAAATTGTCAAGCTGTTTTTTACCAATATCGTCATCGCCGGTAATTCGCATCACATAGCGCTCATCTTCTTTTACCAAGTCGCTGTTTTCGTTGATAAGTGCTTGCCTCATACGATCTGCATGTTCGGTATCAACGCAGAAGAAAATGCTTTTATCCATTCGAGCATTGTGGGCCTTCAAGTAATTAGATACCACTTTGGCCACCATTTTGGTACGCTGCTCCAATACCAATTCCCGGTCATAATCGGTGACATTATACTCCCGATCCTCAATAATATTTCCAAAACGATCCGTCTGTCCAAGATAAGGACGGAAGCCTTCGGCATCCTTATCAAGTAAGACTCGAATTACCCGATATGGAGCTAAAAATCCATCTTCAATGCCTTGTTTTAACGAATATGTATAGACAGGTTCCCCAAAATAATCAATATTAGAAACATCTTTCGTTTCTTTGGGCGTTGCTGTTAAGCCAATTTGCGTAGCAGATTTAAAATATTCCAAGACCTCTCGCCATTCACTATCAGCTTTGGCGCTGCCGCGGTGACACTCATCGACGACAATTAAAAGGGCCTTCTCTATACACGGCGCCGGTTATTTGCGTTTGCCAGGTATCGTTTAAACAGCACTTTGCTATCATCTTTTAAACCAGCGTACAGGGTTAATATATTTTTTTAACCGGACAACAACTTCCTTGCCCAAAATTAAACCACCGACCCAAAATGACACTTCACCCGTAACAGCAAGCGCCGTAGAAATGCCTACTTTCACACCGGTGGAAAAAGGGGTAAACGGCACAACTAAAATTAAGCCATATAAAATAAATGACAATACAATAAAACCTGCACCCAGTTTCCTGAACTTATTATTCCTAGAATCAACCGTTGTACGAACCTCTTCTTGCTTTTGATCCATCACCTGGTTCTCCTCTCACAAGGGCGAATTGTTGAACCGGCACCGCATCATTACCGCCTATACTTTAAACAACCCCAATGTAATAAGAATGGAACCGCCTTTGACCGTATCCGTGGAGGAGCTGGATTATGTGCTCAACGCCCTGGACGACGTGCTTAAAAAGCATATCGAAAAAATCTGGACTAAATTGACGGAAAATATCTTTATCGCCTTCGCCTGTAAGTCCTTGATAAATAGCCAGATATATTTCATATGATTTATCCACATGGCGATGACGAATAATTGTCATTTTATCTTTAAATGGAGCAAAATCATTAGTATAAGTCTGCTCGATAAGCGCATTTCGGTCTGCTAAAAAAAGAATACGCTTTTTAATACCAGCTTTCCACAGTTTCCAAATAATCTGAAATGCAGTATATGTTTTTCCGGTTCCTGTTGCCATAACCAGTAATACTCGATTATTCCCTTTAGCAATAGATTCAACAGTGAGATTGATCGCATTTAGCTGATAATACCGCGGTTGCTTATCAGGCCTTTCAACATAGTAAGGCTCTGTAATAACCTTTTCTTGCTTTTCATCTATATCTTTGTATTGCTTATACATCTTCCATAGTGTTTCAGGTGAGGGGAATTCAGAAATAGATAAAATTGTTTCACGGTTACTATCCTCACTATTGCGGTTATGAAAAGTAAAACCGTCACCATTTGATGTAAATACAAACGGCACACGCAATTGTTCGGCATAACCTAATGCTTGTTGCATTCCATCTGAAATTGTATGGTTATTATCTTTTGCTTCAACTATGGCAAGAGGGATGTGTGGTTTATAGAAAAGGACATAATCAGCATATTTGGCCTTATCTCTCTTATAAGACCCGCCGCGGGCAATAATACGCCCTTTTGTAATAGCATATTCTTCGCGCACTTGAATATTAGTCCATCCTGCGGCTTTAATAGCCGGAGTAATAAACCGTGTACGTATCTCTTGTTCAGTAAGGGATCTTTTGTCCATATTCTCACCACACAAATAATAATAATTTTATCTTTGATTTTCTGGTTTTGTTTTTATGCGAGCATCTACGGGTTTATCTGCTTCTTTTGGAATTGCCCAAGCCCATCCTAATCGCACAGCACCTAACACCCGCCCCTGCTCACATAAAACCTGAACTCTGCGTTGAGATATATTCCATTTTTCTGCGGCTTCTTTTGCCGTAATATATTCCATTCTCCGATACCTCACAGAGAAAATTTGCCAATTTGTTTTATTATATACGAAGAAACGAATAAAGGCAATAAGTTTGTTAAATATTTTGAAATATTTTGTTTTTAAGTCCATAAAATCAAACGAATTCTTTACAGATTCCTATTAAATCAAGAGAACGCTGGATCAAAACCAGCATTCTCTTTCATTGCCCAGTCTTAATTTGCTTCACACTGAGTAAAATAGACATGCCTGAACACATTAATCTATCTTTTTCAACGGATATTTCACTAGCCAGCAGATATAACGGTGGATGAGGGAAACAAACGCTCGCTTCACACCTGCAAACAGACAGACTTTTCCCATTATATTTTTTTATTCTCTAACTGCCTCAGCCATGAAATCCTGCAAAAAATCGTCCATGTCCAACAGGAACGAAAACAGAAAGTATCGCCTGGCCTCCGGGTGGGTTGCCAGCAGATCCACGTCCTCCGGGAATTCCATGCCTGCAACATCATATAGAATTCGCAGGATGTCCAGCATTTCGTTTCCCCGGTTCTCACTGTGTAGCTTGGTAAGAATGCTTGAAATTCTGTTTATGGCTTCGATATTGAAGCCGGAGAAGGTCCAGATGGTTTCAAGCAATGGGGCAGTCAGGGCCCCGGATATGAGGTTGATTTTGTCATGGCTGATTTCATTTTTGGAAGTGAGGATGCCCTTGTTTATGAGCGCGTCATAGTTGATGTTATTTTCGTTCATGGTCTTTGCCTCCTTTGCAATCACACGTTTTTTCTTGTTTTTTCCCATAGGCTTTTATAGCCGTCCGTACAGTTTGATAACATTTTTACAACAATTCTTAAAAATCATCGTTTCGCATATGGAAGAAAAAGGATAGATTTTGATAACAATTCGGATAACATTGATAACAATTTGGGCAGGGATTCTTTTTCCGCCATGAAAAGGACATAAAAAAACCCACACAAACTCAGTGTTCATGCGGGTTCTCGCGTTCTGAATGGCGGAGAAGGTGGGATTCGAACCCACGTGCCCTTGCGGACAACCGCATTTCGAGTGCGGCGCGTTACGACCACTTCGCTACTTCTCCATATTAAATTGTGATGGACGCGGCCTCAAAATTATTATTTTGAGTAATATACAAAAAATTAGACGGTGTAATATTTGTCAATAAAAAAATCTCCTGTTTAACTTAAACCGCAGCTTCCAGTTGTTGGTGGTAAGCTTCGAGAACGGTTGTGGTAATCATTGTCCTTGCTTCAGCAGTGATAGGATGTGCAATATCTATGTAATTTTCTCCTACTTTTTTGCTTGGCATTGCTACAAACAGACCATTTTTACCTTCAATTATACGCAGTTCATGGATCATAAATTCCTCATCAATGGTTATTGAGGCAAATGCCTTTAAATTGCTACTGTTTCTTACATTTTTAATTGAAACCTTTGTAATTTTCATAACTTTCACACCTCCTAGTCTATATTATACTGAACAAATGTTCGGCAATCAAGTCTTTTTTCTACAAAAATTATGAAAATAAATTTTTATAGATACTCGCTTGTGGAAATTTGGATCATCTTTTTATGATTTGCAAGGTATACGCCGCCAAATATGGACAAGGCGCCTATAATATGAAAAAACTGCAGTGTTTCCCCAAGAAAAACCAGATAAAAAGATAAAGAAATTTTTCAAAAAAAATGAAGGAATTTCTCAGTTTAAGTTGAATATAAATACTTTATTAAATAGAATATTGCATTTGCAGTTTCATATTTATATAATTTTTACAACTTAATAGCAGGACAGGAGGATGGTAAGATGAAATTTATGGTGGTACTGGTGTATGTAGTTATGGTTTTACTGGTAGGATACCAGAGCATGCGCAAGACAAAAACGGTTTCCGACTACTTCTTGGGAGGAAGGAATGTAGGACCGTGGGTCTCTGCCTTTGCTTATGGGACCACCTATTTTAGTGCCGTTTTGTTTATCGGGTATGCGGGGAAAATTGGTTGGGGCTTTGGGCTTTCTTCATTATGGATAGTAGTGGGCAATTCAATTTTGGGAACTTTTCTGGCATGGAAGTTTCTTGCTCGCCGAACCAGAGAAATGACAATTCGCCTGGGAGCTCTAACAATGCCCCAATTTTTGGAACGTCGTTATCAAAGTGTTAATCTTAAAATATTAAGCGCTCTAATTATATTTGTCTTTTTAGTACCTTATTCTGCTTCAGTATATATGGGACTGAGTTATCTCTTTGAAGAAGTGTTTGGGATACCCTTTGTATATGCTCTGCTTGCAATGGCGGCTTTAACAGCGTGTTACCTTGTAATGGGTGGATATACTGCAGTAACTTTGACGGATCTAATACAGGGTCTGGTTATGATTTTTGGAGTAGTGGCAATGCTTTTCTTTGTTGTCAAGGCTCCTCAGGTAGGAAGTATTTCTGCAGCCTTTACAAAACTCCATGAAATAGATCCCAAACTGGTGCATCCAATTGGACCTCCGGGAATTGTACCTTTAGCTTCACTTGTGGTTTTGACCAGTTTAGGCCCATGGGGACTGCCACAGATGATTCAAAAGTTTTATGCAATAAAAAGTGAACAGGCAATCAAGCCCGCTATGGTTGTATCAACGTCATTTGCCCTTATAATTACTTTTGGCGCTTATTTTACAGGTAGTTTGGGCAGGTTATTTTTCCCGGATGGTATGCCCCAAATAAACGGGGTTCCGAACCCGGATGTAATTATTCCCGGAATTATTTCCACGGCACTTCCTGAAGCATTTCAGGTATTGATTCTATTGCTTGTTTTGGCGGCTTCGATGTCTACTCTGGCTTCACTTGTTTTAGTGGCCAGTTCTTCAATAGGAATAGATCTCCTGGGGACAGTCGCCCCTGAATTTGCAAAAAAACGGGGAGTTGCAGTGATGCGACTTCTGTGCATGTTATTTATAGCTTTTTCAGTTTATATTGCCATTAGGCCAAATGTAATTGTGAACTTAATGTCCATTTCCTGGGGAACTATAGCAGGAGCTTTTCTGGCACCTTATTTGTATGGCTTATTTTGGCCGAAGGTTACAAAAGCGGGGGCATGGGCAGGCGTATTATCAGGCCTGTTCATATCAGTAGGAATTTCATATTTCACAGGATTACACAGTTCTTATATACCGTTGATTTCTTCGCTGGCTATAGTAGTTCCTTTAGCTGTTGTGCCGCTGGTAAGTCTAATTACTGAGAAATTCCCTGTATGGCATATGGAGAAGGTTTTTGGAGCAACAGATGCAAAATCTATTTAACTTTAATAGAGTGTTCGAAAAGGAGCATGAGAGACACAAGAAGTTCAAAGCTGCGTGGGTTTTTCGAACATTTTCTTTAAAGTATGACGGGAGGATGTAAGATATGTGTTTAGTGGTGGTACCGCAGGTCGTGACTCCTGTAACAAATACCAGAGGGGGTGACTGCAAGTGATCTGGGCGAAAGAAGAAACATTTTCAAGGGATGAAATAAAGAGAATTCAGGTTGAAAAGTTGCGGGAAGTTGTAAAAAGAGTTTATGAAAATGTTCCCTTTTACAGAAAGAAGTTATTGCAGGCCGGTATAAAGCCTGAAAATATACAGAGTATAGAAGATGTGAGGTTGTTGCCGTTAACCACAAAGGATGATTTGAGGGATAATTATCCCTATGGGTTGTTTGCAGTACCCATGGATGAAATAGTAAGGGTGCATGCATCCTCTGGAACTACAGGAAAACCTACAGTAGTGGGGTATACAGCTCAAGATATTGAGAGCTGGACGGAGCTTGTGGCACGTATCGTGACCTGTGCCGGTGTAACAAAGAGCGATGTTGTACAGATTGCCTTTGGCTACGGAATGTTTACCGGAGCATTTGGACTTCACTATGGGGTGGAGAGAGTGGGAGCTACAGTTGTTCCTGCATCAAGTGGCAATACTGAAAAACAATTGCTCTTTATGCGTGACTTCGGAACTACCGTCCTGGTCAGTACTCCTTCCTATGCATTATATTTAGCGGAAGTTGCCCAGAAAATGGGAATTATGAAAGACTTGAAGGTTAGATTAGGGCTTTTTGGAGGAGAAGGATGTAGTGAAGAGGTAAGAAAGGAACTGGAGAAGCAGTGGGGGATGGTTGCCACCGACAATTACGGGCTCAGTGAATTAATAGGTCCGGGAGTTTCAGGAGAATGTCATCTTAAAGACGGTCTCCACATCAATGAAGATCATTTTCTTGTGGAAGTACTTGACCCGAAAACTCTAGAGCCTGTTAAAGAAGGAGAAAACGGAGAACTTGTTGTTACTACTTTAACCAAGGAAGGTTTACCTCTCCTGCGTTACCGTACCAGGGACATAGCATCCGTAACTTATGAAAAATGTGCTTGTGGTAGGACTACTGCACGAATGAGCAAAGTTTCAGGCAGAACAGACGATATGCTTATTATCAGGGGGGTTAATGTCTTTCCTTCCCAGGTGGAAAGTGTCCTGCTGGATACAGAAGGGGTTACGCCCCATTACCAGCTGGTGGTTACCCGAAGGGGTGCCCTTGACAATTTAGAAGTTAAAATTGAAGTAACGGAGGAGTTTTCCAAATCGGCAGATCGAAAACGCTGGAAATCTTTAAAGGAAGATATTGAAAGGAAACTAAGTGTAATATTATCCCTGAAGGCACATGTTACCTTGGCAGCGCCTTCTACCCTGGAACGTTTCCAGGGAAAAGCACGCAGGGTAGTCGACTTGAGGGAAGCGATATAATAGTTTGAACCGATTATATTCCCAAGGCTATTGACCCGATAGAGGTTAATAGCCAAATTTTTTTCGCACTTAATATATAAGGATTAGCAGCTTTTTTTAGATATTATCTTAGGGAGTTGCGACGTTTCTTTGTAATCTTAAATAATTATGTTTAAAGTGGATAATCAAAAAAACTATAAAAAAAGTTCACCAAGTTAGAAGGAATTTCTAAAAAAAAGTCGAATTTCATAATTAGAGGTTGGACCACAGACCTCCGAGGTCTTATAATGACGTTAGTCTGTCCTGCTTGCTGTATACCAGGTAGGACGGAATAACATATATTTTAAATAAAAATTTGAAAGGGGGAAATATGATAAATGAAAATTGCTTATGTTGTAGACAACAAAGACAATGTTGCAACAATCGTTAGCAACGATGTAAAAAAAGGAATGACAATTCCGGTTGAATTTGATGGAAAGGAA
>Ga0182240_100349_pt1 | contig 15912 bp, 21 predicted proteins | sample hydfrates4_PW_90_FD_145594 | JGI IMG/M metagenome (GOLD analysis project Ga0182240, IMG submission 145594) | Subsurface microbial communities from deep shales in Texas, USA - hydraulic fracturing test 4_PW_90 | ecosystem: Environmental > Aquatic > Deep subsurface > Shale gas/oil reservoir >...
CTATATTGTCACTCGCAACATCAAAGATTTTAGTCATTCGTCCGTCCCTGCAATAACACCAGAAGATTTTTTAACTAAATTTTTTGATGAATAACTTAAGAACTTAAGTGCCTGGCACCGTTACTCTTGGTTTTCAAAAAAAAGACCAACTATTGGATAGCTGATCTTTCTTAAAAATAATACCAGGGAGCCCACCCGTGACTCCCCATCTTTGCTTTTTATACCACTTTGAGCATTCATCTCAAAGCATCTTTGTGTATTATAATTATACCCCTTTATTGTAATTATATTAGTGAACATTGTTTTTGATTATATAAATTTCAAAAATGATACTAAGGGACTCACTCGTAGTCCCCTATTTGAAATAATAATACCACTATCCCACTCGTGAATAGCATCTTTGTATTTTAATGATAACATTTCTATTCATTTTTGTCTAGGGGTTTTTTGAAAAAGCATTTCTAATTTGTCTTTCTAATTCTTTCATATCCTTAATTCCAAATTCTTCTTTAAGTAAAATAAATCGATTCAGTTCGCTTTCTTTCTCAGATAATTTACTCTCTAAAATATTAATCTTTTCTTTAAGTTTATCTATATAAACAAGTTTATCATTAAGTATGTTTTGTAATTTGTCGTAATGACGCTTTATATCCACAGAAATTGCTATTGCTTCATCAACAGCGTTCATTTCAGATGGATCTAGTTTAGTTATATAATCCCCCAATCTAGCTTTGCTAACACAAACCATATTCGCCAATAGTACATTCCCTTCTAAAATAACCTCTCCAGAACCGCTGTATTTATTAGCTATAGGTACAACTATAGGAAGTGTAGATGTAGTATGTGTTATTGGAGCAACTATTGTATTAGGAGATTTCGTATTTCCTGCATCGTTTTGGATAATTACACATGGTCTCTCTTTGCACTCTTCACTACCAATTCCTATTCCAAGATTACATTTATAAACCTCTCCTCGCTTAACTACTCTTCTTCTTGCACTATTAGCATTTGAGTCAAGATATAATTTTGTCTTTAACCACTCAAGATATTGTTGTATCTTTGATAAATCAATTCTTCTTGGCATATCTTTCCCCCTCTAGTTACAATGTATATTGAAATAAATAGTAGATTCCATTAAACAAAATACATTTCTGTAAATCAAGTATAAAACATTTTGCTAAAACTGTTACCGTCAAGTACATTTGAACAAATTTCAACAAATAATTTTTAACACCCATATATTTCCAAAAATAGTTTTTCTGTGCTTGATTCTATAACTGTCCCCACTTAAATTTAAGACCTCACTTTTGTGGAGTAACCTATCTAAAATAGCAGTTGCTATAGCAGGATCACCTAATAGCTCTCCCCAGTCTTCAGGTCCTTTATTGGATGTAACAATTATTGATGTTTGTCCATAAAGCTTGTTGATAAGCTGAAAGAAAAGGTTAGCTTCACCCCGATCCATGGCCATGAACATAAGGTCATCAATAATTACAAGATCCGAGGATAAGATGCGTTTCATTTTTGCTTTGGAACTTCGGGTAATTTCCTGAGTTTTCAAAATTTGAACTAAGTTGTCCATTTGGATAAAAATTGCCTTGTATCCCTTGTGGATAGCAGCAAGCTATTTAACTACTAATCATGGCCTTTTTCTTTATTTTACCGAATCCTAAATACATCCCTATCCCTACAAAACTACCAACATTATCAATCAAAACATCAGTAACCTGTGCGCCCCTCCCAGGTACAAAAACTTGGTGAACTTCATCACTTATAGCATAAAGAATACAGAACAAAATAGAAAATATAATTCCTCTAAAGCCTCTAACTCCACTTCTTCTAAAGGCATTCGTCACCAATAATCCAAGGACAAAATAAATACCCAAATGAGCACATTTCCGTACTATATGATTAAATTTTAATACTAAATCTGTTGTAGTGCTGCTTTCAATATCTAGTAGAACTAATCGACCTACATTTTCAATAATAACTTGTGTAACCTTTTTACTTAGTTCGTTTGACTCTACTGCCGGTTGAGCTGATAAATAAAATATAAGGACGAGCCATATTAATACGGCTGTCCATGATAATATGATGATTATTTTATTTTTACCCATTTAATATCAAATCCCTACATGTTTTTAATTGTCATTTTAATTGTCAATTGTTCATTAACTTTACTATTACTCTTTCATTAATGACCGTAAGAACCGTCCCCTTGGCTTGTCCCTTTAAATCAGCCAGCCATAATCCTGGCGGCAATCCAGTATATAGTCTATATAAACCGTGTCATCCTTGATTTGATAGATGAGCAAATACCGCTTATCCACAAGCAGTTTTCTATATTTGTTTGCTGGCAGCAGCGGATCTGTAAGCCAGGAACCGCGTTCCGGAAACTTCTGCAGGGATTTTGCTGCCTCAATGACATTCCTCCTGAGCTTGTCGGCAGCCTGGGTGCTGACTAGTGTTAAAAAGCGGACATGCTGCACCAGCATTTCTTCCGCTCTTTCAGAGATAATGACATGATACCGTTTACCTTCGCAACTCATCGGCAGCCTCCCGAATGGTTTTTTTCATCATCTCATCTACTTCTTCAATGGAATAACCCTTTTTACCCGCCAACCTGTCCTCTTCAACTAAAATCAGCTGTTCCCGCAATCTCAACATGCTTTCACGTCGTGAAAAAGTTTCAATATCCATAACCACCAGATCACCTTCGCCATTTTTCGTCAAAAAAACAGGTTCTTTGGTAGCCTTGCAGAGTGTGGAGATTTCGTTATAGTTTTTACGTATTGCCGCAGAAGGTTTTATATGCATCATGATACCTCCCTGAGTAGTAAAATAATATCTTTATTGTGCTCTTATTATACCACCAGAGATTTTTTAAATCAATGTTAGTCAGTTCAAATAAAAGGGGTTCAATCTTCAGCATTCTCCGGATGACCCGGATCATCACCTTGACCTTGAGGGGTGCCATACTCCCTTAATATCTCTAAAAATATTCTTAATAACTTAAGTGCCATAACTTAAGTGCCTGGCACCGTTACTCATGAACCTCCAAAGAGGAAAGAAAAACTGCCGGTATTATGGCCTTAAAGTTGCCAGAAGAACCGTCCCCGTGGCTTGTTATTTGACATATACACATTTTTTTCATATAATATAACTAAATATACTAATGCAGGATGATTCGCCGTCCTTAATTGTGCGAGGTTTATATGCAGGATGATTCGCCGTCCTTAATTGTGCGAGGTTTATATGCAGGATGATTCGCCGTCCTTAATTGCGCGAGGTTTAATGCATTAAGGTTAGAGTTAATATCTCTAGCCTTAATTATTTGTTTGGGGGATTATTATGGGCAAGTTAAAATTTTATGATATTGATACTGATTATATAAAATATCTTAAAAAATTTGATGAGCAAATACCAGATGTAACTTATGATCGATACAATAAATTTTTTTGTGGTATCGTATTACAAATAAATGGATTTAAATATTTTGCCCCCGTTTCATCATTTAATAAACAACAACGCACTAATTTTGTAATTCGTGATAAAGGTAGACCTATTAGTTCTATTCGTTTTAGTTTTATGTTTCCAGCTTTTAATCATGTATTAAAGCTAAAAGATTTTAGTAATGAAAAACAATCTTATAAAGATCTAGTAAATGCGGAAATAAAATACTGTAACCAAAATGTTGACACAATATATAAAATAGCTAAAAAAGTTTACAAAATTGGAACTAAAAAAAATCATCCACTTAATTATACATGCTGTGACTTTAAACTATTAGAAGAAAAAAGTTTAGATTATTCATATCAACTTTCAAAAACCACAAAACAAATTGCTGCTACCAATGAAGACTTGACCACTATATAAGTGGTCTTTTTTCAACAATTTGCATTCTGATTAAATCAATATAATCCCCCTCTCATCATACACCGATTCCTTATTCTCATTCCTTATAGCCCTATCTAAAGCCATAATCATTGCAACAACACCGTCAATCTTCTCTGTAGATTTCTCTAAAACCTCTAACTCCACTTGTCCTAAAAGCATTCATCAACAATATTCCTAATATAAAGTAAACCCCAAAGTGAGCAAATTTCCTTACAACATGATTAAACCGTGCTACTAAATCTGCAGTAGTGCTGGTTTCACTATCTAGTGGAACTAAAAAACTTACTTTCTCTATAATAACTTCCGTTATCTTTTTACTCAGCCCACAAGAACCGTCCCCGTGGTTTGGGTTATTTCTTTCCTTTTTCAAAAATAACTTTCCCAACTCTATCAATATGTTCCTTTAGTTCCTTATGGCTGAGATGGGTATAATCTACAATATCAAAAAAATACGGCAATGGCCCCTTTTCCTCTAACATGGCATGAAGAGCTGATACAGTATCAAAGGTTATATTTTCACCATAAATCCCTATATCCACATCTGACCCTGGTTTGTAATTTCCCTTGGCCCTTGATCCAAATATGACAGCCTTTTCTATTTCATGAAATTTTTTTATGGCATCAATAATATACTCTAGTTCAAATTCTTTTAATCCAAAATTCATAATGACTCCCCTAGCTTAAAACAAAGCTCCTTAATGATTTTATAATATTTTTTCCTTATTAGTTCTTCTGCTTCCATTGCTTTTTCTTCATCATAAGTATGTGCCATTAGATTCCTTTTTTCCAATGCATCAATCCATGTATGTCCATCAGTAATTAGCTGTATTTGAAAAGCTGTTTGTATTGTTTTTCTAGGACTTTTCACATCAAAGCCCTCTTGCTCTAAATAATCTTTCATAGTTTTCCAAGCCAATTCAAAAGTATATTCAAAACATTGTATTAATCCTTGAACTTCAAATTTGTTTAATTCTTCTTTTTCTATAAATTCTGTGAGCTGTATCGTAGCCTTCTTAAAATTTTCAAATCTCTGTTTCCACCTAATGTCAATATTCATCTATACCACCCTCTTTCTTAATTCCTTTATAATTATAGTATAGCATGCTTATAATCTTTTTAATAACAAAAAAGCCCTTCAAAGAATTGCTCATTTAAAGAACTTTCTCAATAGTATGCTTTCAATATAACCACAAGAAGAACCAAGAACCATTTAGTGAAGCAGCAGCAACTGAAGATGATGATTTTGACCTACCTTTCTAATAAATACCACCACGCAAGATAAATTTTTCATCTTAAGCTATTATTTAATCCTCTAACAATAAAGGTCATAACCAACTTAACCTCTGGCTATGACCTTTTTATTTTGTTAACCACTCCATACATTCCAATCCCTACAAAACTCCCAGCACCATCAATCAAAACATCCGTCACCTGTGCACCCCTACCCGGGACAAATAGCTGATGAATTTCGTCACTCACAGCATAAAGTATGCAGAACAAAAGAGAAAATATAAATGCCTTAAAACCCCTCACTCCACTTCTCCTCAGTGCATTCATTATCAATAATCCCAGCACTAAGTAGGCTGAAAAATGGGCATATTTCCTTACAACATGATTGAATCTTTCTACTAAATCAATTGTTGGCTTTTCATCAGTTTCTAATGGAACAACCCGATCTACTGTCTCTATGATCACCTCTGTCACCTTTTTACTAAGCCCATCAGACTGTTCTGCCGGTTGGGCTGATAAAGAAAAGATAAGGACAAGCCACAATAGTACGGCTGTCCATGATAGTATGATGATTGTTTTATTATTTATCAAGAGCAGCACCCTTCGTTTCTCTCTCAGTAACCTTTATCAAATAATTAAGAAACTCATCTCTCAAATCTTCTCTTCTTAAAGCAAACTCTACAGTAGCTTCTAAAAATCCTAATTTATTTCCTACATCATATCTCTTGCCTTCAAAATTATAGGCAGAAAAATCTTGTACCAAGTCCTGCAGTTGGTATTATGGCCTTTCTTACTTTCATAACGTTACTTCTTTTTTTTACTCTTTACTCCAAATAATCGAGTAGAGAGTAAAGAGTAGAAAGCAAATAAAATAAATTTTAATTTATTGATTTGAAATCTAAACAGTTACCAGAAGAACCGTCCCCTTGGTTCAGGTTCATTGGTTCAATAATTTTTACTTTCTTGTTCCTGCTTCTCTCACTACATCAAATAAATACTTGTTAAGATATATTCTTTCTCTACCTATTTTCTCCGATATCAAAAAACCTGCATCTTCAAGAGATGTCAAATAAGTAGAAGCAGTTTTCCTTGAAATATTAAGCCCTTCCTGGATGTATGGAATTTTTGTATAGAACTCAAAAAAGATTAAATCCACTAATTCTCTAGAATATATTTTAGGTAACTTTTCTTTCATTTCATCGGCAGTTCTTCGTATTAATTGATTTATTTCTTTTACGAGCATTAATGTTTCCTCTGCAGTTTCCTCTATGCCTTGTAATATGAATAGTATCCATTCTTCCCAATTTCCCTTAACTGTTACTTCTTGAAGTAGTCTATAATATGATGATTTGTTTCGGATAATGAATTTACTCAAATACAAAATAGGGCTATCTAAAAGATTTTTAAGCACTAGATATAGAACATTAATTATTCTCCCAGTCCTTCCATTACCATCATAAAAAGGATGAATAGACTCAAATTGATAATGAATTACTGCTAGTTTTATAAGGGGATCAACATTGTCATAGTCAGTATTAATATATTTTTCTAGATTAGATAAAAGAGATAATATTTCTTGTTCCCCACTAGGTGGTGTATAAACCACTTCTCCTGTAGACTCATTTTTCAATACTGTGCCTGGTAACTTTCTAATGCCTGCTCGATTCGATTCAATAAGTTGATGAATTTCAATCATCATATTTGTAGTCAAAAATCCATGTTCTTTAACTAATTTATATCCATGCCAAAGAGCGGTCCTATAATTTACCACCTCTTTAGCTGTAGGATTAAGATAATTTTCTGCACTCATTGCTTTAAACAATTCATCATGAGTAGTAACAATATTTTCAATTTCAGAACTGTCTTTTGCCTCATTTATTGTTACCGCATTAATCAAAATATTTTTATTTGGAATAGTGTCAGCAAATCCTTTTAATTCTGCTAATGCTCGGTGTGATCTCGAAAGCTGTTTAAGAACTCTTTTGGTTTCAAGATCAACCTCTGGCGGTAAAAATTTTAAATTTTTATTCACAATTACCCATCTCCTTTTTTATCCATGTATATATATTATATGGGTAATCTCTTCTTATTACAATAAGATATGAGTAAAAAATCAAAAAAATTACCCACGTATTTAAGATATGGGTAATTATTTCCCATATTAATCTAAATATGGGCATACTTCCTCACAATATGATTAAACCTTTCTACTAAATCTATCCCTGATTTTCCATCATCTAAATCAACTATTTTATCAACTGTTTGGCATATTTCAATCACCCATTATCTATCATATCACTTTTACAGTTTTATACGACCACAAAAACCGTCCCCTTGGTTTAGACATCATGTCCCAGAAGGATTAACTTTTTAGGGTCAAATCTCATAATCTGCCTGCAAAGCTCAGAACCAATAGAACCTCCTGCCCCTGTAACCAATATTACTTTATTTTTTAAGTAGCCGCTTATTTCTTCCAAGTCAGTCTTCACCGGTTCTCTTTTCAATAAGTCCTCAACCTGAACTTCTCTAAAAAGAACAAAGCTGCTACAGTAGTAACCGTTCCAACAGATACCGCAGAAATAATTGTTAAAAGCTCACCTACACTGGCATACTGCCAGATCTTTTTATACAGGCCAAAGATATAGTAGCTGACAATATATATAACAGTAATAAGGGCGGCTAAATTAATATAACCTGTAAAATATTGCTTGGGAACAGCCCCGTCAAACCTGATTAATAAGGCAGCTATAAATGCGACATTGACAAGAATAATGTCTATCAATACCAGTAATATTTTCCTTAATCCGGGATTCATCCGGCACTCTCAATGCATATTCTACCGTAGCTTCTAAAAATCCTAGCTTATTTCCTACATCATATCTCTTGCCTTCAAAATTATAGGCAGAAAAATCTAGTACCAAGTCCTGCAGCTGGTATTATGGCCTTTCTTACTTTCATAACGTTACTCCTTTCTTTTTACTCTTTACTCCAAACAATCGAGTAGAGAGTAAAGAGTAGAAAGCAAATAAAATAAATTATAATTTATTGATTTGAAATCTAAAAAGTTGCCAGAAGAACCTTCTCTCTGTCCACTAATTTTTATCTGTCTTTTATACTCTCAATATGCTTTCTTTTAACATCATCTCCAGCAAGAGCAAACCTTTCTAAAGCAGCGTATATCTCATCTATTTTATCTTTTGTTAAAAGTTTAGGGGAATTTGAAATATCTTTTTTTATTGTTCTAATTAAATCTTGCCTATTAATGACTTTAACAACAGGAGAAGTAACATTAATCTTCTTTAATTTACATCTTTCACTAAATACAATGTAAGATTTATACATAGATTCGTCCACATCAAGTAAAATATTTGCAAGGGCCTTTATGTGGGCTTTGTTCTGCCATATTGGATTAAAGAAGCGATTTTTTTGTTTGTTTTGCAGTGTTTGTGTCCAATATTTGCTTTTTTCATCACCGAATATCCAACCGCTATAATTTTTAGACTCAAAAACATATATTCCCGTTTCCTCAAGCATTACTAAATCTATTTCTGTGGTTGTTCCATCTTCCTTAGGTATATATAGATTAGTTAAAAGTCTTTTATATCCAGGTAATTTCTCTAAATATGAAAAAGTTAAAAATTCCCCATAATTTCCTTTGTCAAAGAATGTTTTCAGAAAACTATTGCCGCTTATACTTTTATACCCAGAGCGTTTATACTTTATGTATTTTGGTGCTATTATTCCCGCCATAAATAAGATAAAATAAAAGAATAAAGTTCCGATAAAAATCAACCCCTTTCTCTTAAGTAAATTATATGTTAGGATTTCTTCTTGCTAACCATCTTGCTAACCATCCAATACATCCCAATCCCAACAAAAACCCCTGCACTATCAATCATAACATCAGCCACCTGTGTGCCTCTACCGGGAACATAAAACTGATGAATTTCATCGGAAATTGCATAAATGAGACAGAACACGGAGGAAAAGATAAAGGCCTTAAAGCCCTTAACTCCACTTCTCATAAATGCATTCATCACCAATAATCCAAGAGCTAAATAAGAGGTGAAATGGGCATATTTCCTCACAATATGATTGAACTTTTCTACTAAATCAATTGTAGGTTTTCCATCAGTGTCTAATGGAACAACCCGATCTACTGTATCTATAATCACCTCTGTCACCTTTTTACTTAGCCCATCAGACTCTGCTGACGGTTGGGCTGATAAAGAAAATATAAGGACAAGCCACAATAGTACGGCTGTCCATGATAGTATGATGATCATTTTTTGGTTTTTAAATGTACTCATCTACATAGATCCTTTTTATTTTATTGAGTCTCAAGGTTCTCTTTCCTACAACCCATAATATGCTTTTAAAATCGTTTTGTCTTCAATAAATAGTATACCTGTCGTTTTCTGTCATTACTAAATTTTATTTTTTTCTATAAATTCAGAATAACTGCTCCATCTATATGCTGCAACATCCTTTACTATACCAGCCTTTAAAGGATTTTGATGTATGTACCGTAATACAGTTAAAACAATATCCATATACCTTATAACCGCTTTTCTCCTTATAATCTTCTAGGGTCTGCAAAAACTTTACTGTATCTTCCTCATCCTCAAATATTGTTTGCCTGTTAACCCCTCGTAATATAATATGGTAAATTCCACTTTTGCTTTTCTTTCTTGCTGTTCTTGGCATATTTCAATCACCCATTATCTATCCTATCACTTTTGCAGTTTTTATACAGCCACAAGAACCGTCCCCTTGGTTTTGAAACAATCAAAATGCATATTTTGCCAACATCTTTCCAAGTTCATTGATTCTATAATCAGTTTGTGGATTATAGTCCACTTCATTAAAATTACCACCATCAAATGAAGCACGTTCTGCTAGTCCATTATTTGCTAATCCTAAAGCTCCAAAGCCAGTCACAGTCTCTTTATCTTCATTCAACTTCAAGAATTTTAAATCCTCAATAAAGCATCTATCAACAATTTGACATAATCTATGATAAGTGACTGAATCAATTTCTTCTGCTAAGTAACTCTTGAATAGGTTTGCAATAAGTTTTGGCTTATGCATACTATCTAGTCTATCGAGAATAATTATTAAGCTCTCTCCTAAATTCGAGTCTTCACAATGATGTTTCTCAAGAAATTTGATTCTATCCTCTACTGATGTGTCGGATAAAGAATTTAAAAAGACCAGTATTTTTTTAATAAAGAACTGCTCCCTAAAGCCAACACCTGCTTTGTATACCGACAAAATAGTCTTAACAATAGGTATGTTCTGCAATAACCCTTCATCTAAGAATTGATCAATACCAGACTCCATCATTTCTATGCCAACATCTGATAAGTCGGCTCGTAATGTTTCTAACATCGGTTTATCCAGATTATTCATCATCACACCACCTAACATTGCATTTATAGAATTTTCTGTCATTGCGTATTGAAAAGAAAACGAGTCACTTATACAACTCGTTGTAATTACAGAAACTCATCCTCTGATTAACTGAATATAAGTTGATTTCGCTGTTTCCTCCATCATGGTCCATGACAATCCAGCTTTTTTAGTTCATTGCTTGCACCTTCTGTAACCTGTATTGTGGTGCTGTAGAGGAATCTTCTCAATCTCACATCCCTACCATTTCTTAATCAACTTAAATACTTGGACAACGGGGCATGGGTGGGAGATAGGTTATTTAGGTATTACTCGCCTGAGCTTATCCCTAAACCTCCAAGCATCCCTGCACATCTCTACTATACCTCGTTTAGCTGTCCAACCTAGTTCGTTCTTAGCCTTACTTGCGTCGGCATAGCATGATGTCCAAGACTCGCTATGAGTGGTTTGCTAAACCTTTCTCAGTGGGAATCCCACCCACTATATGATATGCCCTCGTCTTGACGCACTGCCTATCACCAGAGATTTTTTGGTACCCAGGATTATTTTATTTCCCATGTTTTAATTTATTCTCCTTATTACACCAAAACTAATTCCTGTTAATCTTTCTATTTGTCTTATTGATAATCCTTTATTCTTAAATTGCTTAATTACCTTATTTCTCTTTTCTTTTTCAAAATTCTGAATTTCATTCAAATTTCTAACACATGCTACTTTCTTTATTATTTCTGTTGCTTCTATATCATTTATCCTAATTTTTTCTTCATTTTCTAGACATTTGTCACTGTTTTCTTGTGCATTAAATCTTTCAAATAACGATACTGCACTTTTTACATCACTAGAAAATAGACTTAATCCAAACTTTGTGTCACAAATCCCTTCTCTTCCTATGTAATCCTTATAACTACTCCATGGATATTTTTTTATATCTTTCTCAATTCCTGCTTTAATGGAATTCTGGTGTATATATCTAACTCTTCCTTTTAATGACCACAAGAACCGTCCCCTTGGTTCCAATTTGTCCCTCACTCAAATAGAAATTACCGCTTCCAAAACTACAAAAATATAACTTCTTAAATTACTACTCTTCATACCCCTTCTCAAGCCACCAAGTATCTCGGTGTGGTGTATCGTGAATAAGTGAAGTAAATGGTTCATTTCCTTTTATTAATTACTTCCCCAAATTTCAAGACTCTTTACTTTTCCAGAGTTACTAATATAATATCTTGCAGCAGCTAAAACTTCTTGAATTTTATCTGGCATATAAGTCTCCTTACTTATTGAAGGCTGAACAATAACAATCTTTCCTTTTATTTGTTTGTCTTGACTTCTTATTTCTTTTTTAAAATCATTATAATCACCACGTAAAAAAATACAGTGTTTAGATTTTCTTCTTTCTGCAATCTTTCCTAATAACACCGATTTAGTCTTAAGCCAGATTATAGATTTTACTGCTTGTCCTGCAACTTCATAAACATCACCCATATCACTATTATAATTAGCTGCACTCATCTTTTTCACATGATATAATGTAACTTCATAAGCGTTCTCATTTTCCGAGACCGTAATAAAATCTGCTATTTCTCCTTTTGAATGATCATATATTATATATCTAAAATCTTTATTTCCCTCTAATATTTCTTTTAAGGTGGATTGTATAGACTTTTCATTTGGATGATACCTCTTATCATTTACCTCTACTGTAATATCCGTTCCATATTTTTCAATCCATCCAATCGGAATAATATTATCTTTACTAAATACAATTGCATCTGGGTCTCCTTGACTATACTCAATCCCTTGAATCATGACATCATCGGTTGTACGGTAAATCAAAGGATAGTCATTAAGGTATTCTGATATTCCAACCTTTCTACGGCCCTCGGAAACCAATATCTTACTCCCTAAAGTAGTATATCTACCATCTACATCACATATAATTTCTTCTTCGATATCATCTAAACACAGTAGAATATTAATTCTTTTTTTATCTATACTTTTTATCTTTATTAAAACATCTAACAATATGCCTTGAGGTTCTTCAGAATTTATCAAATAGATGGTAGGGGAATCACTATATGTTTCTCCTGAATAATCACACATAAAAATGTTAGTTGGATATTCTATTAATCGTCTTGGAATAGGCAAAAAATCAAAATTTGTATTAGTTTTCACTACAATTTCACTATTTGCTATTTTTAATCCATTAAAGTCACACCATTTAATATAATCTCTTAAAGAACTATACGCACTACTCCATATTTTCGAACCACTACTATATCCTATCGTAATAGCACTTTCTTCCGTCAAAGCTTTACAAAAAACATGTCCTGCTGAATATAATTTTCCTGTACTAGGATCAATAGATTGACTAACATCTGTTCCCGCAGAAATCCTGTAAGATTCTCCAGATTCGTTAAATCTGTTCTGCATGCCTGAATTAAAGATTTCGAACTCGCGTAGATTACCAAGGACTCGGTTCATTTCATGCTTGGGTATCTTTTCAAATGATGTACAAAATGCACTGGCTATTTCTTCATAGATTAGTTCACTCTTAATTTGTGAATATATAAATAGTAATCTGGTTTCTTTTTGATAGTGAACTAAGTATAACATATTTTCAATATCCTTTATGTTATCACCTAAGAACCATTTAGGTGATATTTGCTCCTTTCCAATTGCTACAACTGTATTGTCACTTTCATTTATAAATGGTCCCGATTCAATATGACAAGCCTCCGGAAAATCTGCACTTATATTAAAACCTTCAGCTTTATAAATCTTAGCATGGCAATTTGGTCTTACACCATGTAGCGAAAATTCATCGGTATTATCTGCACTACCTACTGTATTAATATGATATTCTCCAATATACTCTTTTGTGGATTCCTCCTGTTTAATTTTCCTTTCACTCATATCAATAATCATCTCTTGCCAGATGGAATCACTGGTATAAAGAGCATTGTTTTCTATAAGTAGTTCACTATCATTCATTGCAATAAACTTTGCTACACCTATATTATCTGCATTTGTTCTTGCGAATCTACCAATGAACTGTAAAGTATTAGCCAACGATTTATGCGGTGCATGAATAGCAGCAATCTTTAAGTTTGGATAATCAAACCCTTCCCCAAGCATATCAACACAGATTATCCCGTCTAACTTTTCTTCTTTTAAATCTTTTATGCATTTTTTTATTGTAGAATTTGACATAGAACTGTCAATCCTTTTTAATTTTAAGGTAGTTATATCTTTATATAGTTTTTCAAGCTCTTTTGCCTTCTTTTTATAATTAGTCCTTACCATTAAATAATGTTTTAATCCTTTTTCTCTATCTGAAAGAAAAACTATTTCTGCTTTTTTAGCTATTAACTTGTCCTTATCAGGCGTTTCTTCTATTGGTAAATATTGTATCTCTCCAAAGATACCATCTTTGTAAGCCAAAGATAATGGGTAATTATAAATCAAATCTCCTTTAATTTCTTTATTGTCCAATCTAAAGGGAGTAGCCGTAAATAGTATTTGCCTTGCATGTTTCATATTAATAAGAATTTGTTCCCAAGTTTTCGCTGGAACATGATGCGCCTCGTCAATAAGAACCATATCTATTAATGTTCTTATTTCTGCATCTTCAGTTAAAGATAATGCACACATCGGAGTAGCTACAATTACTTGAGAGCCTTTAATTTTGTCATTAACATCTTCATTGTACAAATGTTCCATCTCAAATACATTAGGCTTTTGAATTTGTTCCTTAAAAACAGTTGCTTTATTGAGTGTCCTTAATTGGCTAAAATCTTCTACAATTTGCCCCCTAACCATTTTACTAGGAGTTACTACTAGAACTTTTTTAGCCATTAAAACATACGGTGTCATCATCAAAACCGCAGTCTTTCCAGAACCAGTTGGCATTACTACAATTGCTGCTTTTACCTTTCGTAATGTAAAAAAAGACGAAATAGCATGAATAGCTCCAATTTGTGCATTACGTAATCCAGCTTTATCTTCTGAACCTTTAGGATAATTTATATATTGATACTGTTCTGAAAAATAGTTATCCATGCTATCACCTCTAATCTTTTACAAAATACATAATATGATTGTACTGCAACAAAGTTGTAATTTGATTTCTAGCAAATCAAGTAAGTGAAGTACCTAGTTCAGATAAATGTTCCGCCAATAAGTGAATAAATTAAGTGCCTGGTTCCTGGCTCTTTGTTGAGTGCTGCTATTCAACTACCCCGCAACCACCTTAAACACTCCATGACTCAAACCCATAATCAACACCACTGCGATAATATTACCAACCAGTATCGCCGGAAACGCCCATTTAAAGCGAATATCCAGTAGTGCTGCAGCTAAACTTCCACTCCATACCCCTTCTAAAACAAAACCGCCAAGCATCCCGGCACATATCTACCAAGTCTCGTTTAGCTGTCCAGCCTAATTTTCTCTTTGCTTCCGAAGCATCGGCATAGCACGAAGCGATATCTAAGCTAAGCACCTAGCTTCAATTGGTTTAATATAAATCGACTGAAAATTCAATAAGTTAAGTGCCTGGCACCAAGTCTTTCATAAAAAGTTGCCAGAAGAACCGTCCCCTTGGTTTGAAACAAACAGGGAACATGCAGTACACTTTGTTTCGTGTAAGCCATGTTCCCCAAGGGCATCTTTTACATTTTTTCATTTTCGTCATCTCCGAATTTTAAGTAGTGAAAAAAATTATTTAATAAATCGAATATATTGTTTTAAGCCATCATCATTTTCTGTTATATCAATATAACCTTCATTTTCATAAAACTGGCATAGTTTATCTATAGGCTTACATTCTATAAGTATTAGTCTTCCACCTACAATATCTCTAGCACTTCCAATAAGGTTATAGCAATCCTGCAGCATTTTCTTCCCATTTAGAATTGATTTATCATAACTCGAATCTCTGCCAAGTTGTCCAATTAAAAAGGCCACTAAATTATTTTCTTTATCAGAAAGATTACCAAGTTTTCGCCTAAGACTATTTGACATTGTATCAATAACTGGAATTTTTATAGTTTTTAAAGCTAATGAAAAGTAACCTACTATTTTTAATCTTCCTGTTTCCTGAATATATTTTTCATCAAAATATATGTAGGTGCGGCACCTATCTCTTTTTTCATATTCAACTGCTTTATTTCTTATGAAATCGGTGATATCGCTATCTTTATTACAACAAAAAAGAGAGAACGCATCTCTCCATAAATTCTCATCAATGTCCTCAGCTTCGATTAAGCTTTGGAGCGAAGCATATTCAATAATTTCTTTTCACTCCTTCTCATATCAGCTATGACATTTTTAGAATCTATATTTAAAGGTTTTACAGTTTGAATACCTTTC
>Ga0182240_100350_pt1 | contig 15891 bp, 20 predicted proteins | sample hydfrates4_PW_90_FD_145594 | JGI IMG/M metagenome (GOLD analysis project Ga0182240, IMG submission 145594) | Subsurface microbial communities from deep shales in Texas, USA - hydraulic fracturing test 4_PW_90 | ecosystem: Environmental > Aquatic > Deep subsurface > Shale gas/oil reservoir >...
GCTCAAACTTCATGGAGTTTCCTTTATCTACGGTCACCGCCGCTATGTCTATTCTCCACGGCCCGCTCCACCCTGACTTTTCAACGTAAGCTTGGCCGCACCTTACAAGTTTCTTTAATTTCCTTGGGCCCACGGTAGCCTCTGGAGGAGACATTATTCCTACGCTCCTTGTCCTTACCTCCACGAACACCAATTCGCCAGATTCCATGGCGACCACATCTATCTCGCCAAGTTTGAACCTGACGTTACGGGACACGATCTCATACCCCAACTCCTCCAGTTTGCGACAAGCAAAATCTTCGCCCTTTGAGCCTAACTTCAAATGGCTGGACATAGATTTCACCGCCTTTTACATCATGTCATAAATAGATGGGTTTTTTGTTTATAAGAGGCGAAAACTCTTCCTGTGGAGCTTGCAAGGCCCCAACTCCCTCAGAACTGCATAATGTTCCTTGGTTGGGTAACCTTTATGCCTTTCGAAACCATATTGGGGAAACATCCTGGAAAATCTAACCATGGCCCTGTCCCTCAGAACCTTGGCTATTATGGAGGCCACCGCAACCGATGGAACCTTACTGTCAGCCCCAACGATGGATTTTTCCGTACATAAATCCAACCCAATGGGCATGTTACCGTCTATCACCACCAGGTCGGGCTTCAAAGGAAGCTGTACTACTGCCCTCTTCATGGCCCACAAGGTCGCATTGAGGATGTTGTACTTGTCTATCCTGGCTGGACTAGCCGCCTGGGCCCTCCAGCACACACCCATATTCAGCACGGCCTCAAAAAGGGCCTCTCGTCTCTTGGGAGAAAGTTTCTTGGAGTCATTGAGTCCCAGGGATAAAAGCTCCCTGGTCTGCCAGTTCTCAAGGTAAACAGCCGCGGCCACGACCGGTCCAGCTAAGGGGCCTCGTCCTGCCTCATCTACTCCAACGACCTTCATCCATCGTCCTCCAGACTGCAAAAAGGCCTTTCTGGAAGTTCCAGGGTTATCTTGCCGAGCTTACCTGAAGAAAAGCTATCCAGAAGAGCCTTCCCGGCTCTTTCCATGTCCACTTCTCCGCCCGAGGTAAGACACCCCAATCTTCTTCCTATGACCTTTAAAATCTCGTCGGGTTCAAGCCCTGCAGTATCTATACCCCAAGGGCTTAGGGCTGTATCCAGAAGATCCCTTTCTTTGAGGTAAGCCAAAAAGTCCAAGGCGATATCGTGATACCCTCCTATAACATCGGAACGGGAGCCCGCAAGCCAGGCAAGACACCTGTGCACTGCGGCTCCAGCTTTTGGGTCAACGATTCCAGGAGAATCAGCCACCATGAACCCTTTTCCTTTGTACCATGAGACCCCCCTAGTAACTCCGGGAACTCCTCCTACAGTTGAGGCCTTTTTACCGACCAATTGGTTTAGAAAAAGGGACTTTCCCACGTTGGGCACTCCTACCACCACAAGCCTAACATCCCGGTAGGGAGGGCTGAGCTTGGAAAGGGCTTTAAGGAAACCGCCAAAGGAGGGCCTCCGAAGGTTGAAAGCCCAGGCACTTATGCCCCTCTTCTTGTAGTGGGAAAGCCAAGCAGCCGTAGCCTTGTCATCCGCAAGGTCCTTCTTGGAAAGCACGACCAACAGGGGCTTGAATTTAGCTATATCGGAGGAGAAGGATGAAGATGTAACATCGGGGGCCCTAGCGTCTCTAACCTCAACGACCACATCGATCTTATCCGAAAGCTCTTTTAATTTCCTCAGCCCCTTGGCCATATGGCCGGGATACCAAACCGTCCTGGCCATATCAGTATATCCCACCTATCCTGGAGAGAGGCCAGTACCTGAAAAAGGCCGGTCCTATTAGGTTTTCCTTTGGCACGAACCCCCAGAAACGGCTGTCCTGTGAATTAGGCCTGTTGTCCCCCATTACGAAATAAGCGTTCTCGGGAACCTTGACAGGCTTCATATTGAAGGAGTCATGATTTTTCACGTATGGCTCAGCCAAGGGCTCTCCATCTATGTAGACCACCCCTTCCTCCATGCTGACCACCTCTCCTGGGAGGCCTATAACCCTTTTTATGAAGTCTCTCTTGGGATCCAGGGGGTACTTAAACACCACTATCTGGCCTCTTTTTGGGGGTTGGAAATGGTACCAGAACTTGGATACCAGCACTCTATCTCCTGGCACCAAGGTAGGTATCATCGAACCACTAGGTATCCAGAAGGCCTGCACTACGAAGTAACGCAAAATAAGGGCCAACACCAAAGCCCATAAAACTGTCTCGATAGTCTCTCTCCACCACGGTTTACCAGCCATCTCTTTACCTCCTGATAAAATTGGAAACCAGCTCAAACTCAGCCAGCTGCTTAAAACGTATCTAACCTCAAGGGCTGAATACATTTTATACTCTTACATAGGAAACTTCGCAACAATTTAATTTTACTCCTCCTTCAGCGTCACCAGACAGTATGGAGAGACAGAGATCCTGGAGACCACCTGGCCGTTCTTCTGCCCATTGCTTATCTTCAAAGTAAAAGCCGGAGTCATGGTGTGCCAAGCAGGGGCGTAACTGTAAAAAAGGTTCTTAGAGGACTCAAAGGCCACCCAGCATCTGCCTTCAGTCCTGTAGGTTTCAGTCTCTAAGGGGTCAAACCACTGAATTCTTATAAAATCCCTATACCCACTGTAATACTTTACCTGGAAAGACCTTCTTTCGATACAGGCTTTTATCATGACCTTCTGGAGCCATCTATAAATGTTTTTGGATTCCCTAAGGGCCACACTGGGTTTTACCACAGCCTCCTCACTTTTGACTGTTAAAATCCCTACATCCAGGGACAGAAGCAAAATCCCCGCCAAAACGGACCACATGGCTATGCACAAAAGAAGCTCCACCAAGCTGAAGGCCCTTTTTCTCTGCCTCCTGGGGAGAAAAAATTTAGGGCCCCTCGCGGGGCCCCCTTTCAGATCTTGCGGTATTTTATTTTGCCATGGCCCCGTACCCAAGGTCGACCACCTTCAAGTTGGCCTCCACATATTTGGGCGGGGCTAGCTCCTCTATGGCCCTTTTGACTTCTTCCAAGGTCACGTTTCCTATACCAGCTCCACACATCGCTCCAAGGATCAGCACGTTGAGGAACAAAAACTTTCCGTTCATGTGCTCCTTAAGTATTTCATACCCCTTTATGGGGTAAAGCTCTATGGATCTTTCCTCCAAGAAGCGCTTCAAATTGGGGTTCTCCAAGGCCTCTGGAGCATGAACGTTGATTATGGCCTTGCCCCCTGGCTTCAAGAAGTGAAGGTTCCTTATGGCCTCATTCTGGTCAAAGGCCAGTAGGACGTCGGCCTCCTTGGCCTTGACCAAGGGGCTGGAGTACTTGCCGATCTTGAAATGGCTTATAACCGATCCACCCCTTTGAGCCATTCCATGGACCTCGCTGCCCATCACTCTCTCGCCCTTGGAGAGAGCTATATGGCCTAAAACACGGCTGGAAAACAAAATCCCCTGTCCACCGATTCCTACAATAACGTACTGCATGGTTATGCCTCCTCCCCGTTTGACCCAAGAATAGCTCCATGGGGACATACATTTATGCAAACACCGCACTGGACACAGAATCTTTCATCAATGTAGGCTTTCTTCTTATCCTCATCGAAGACCAAGCCTGGACAGTTGAAGAAGTTTATGCAGAACTTGCATCCTATGCACTTCTCTTGATCCACCTTCACAGGGATCTTGTCTTGTTCGGGCCTAAGCAGCATGCAGGGATGTTTGAATATAAGCACCGCGGGCTCCTCGTTCTCTTTGGCGTACTCCCATGCTTCCTTGACCAGATTCTTGTTCTCGTTTACGTCATAAGCCTCAACGGTCTTTATCCATTTTACCCCACAGCCTCGCACCGCTTCCTCAAGGTCCACTTTTCGGCCTTCCTCTCCTTTTCGGAGCTTCTCACCTATACCGGGGTGAGACTGTCCACCAGTCATTGCCGTTATGCTATTGTCCAATATGGCCAGAACGAAGGCGTGCTTGTTGTACACCGCGCTTGCAAGGCCTGGCATGCCCATGTGGAAGAACGTGGAATCTCCTATGGTAGCAACTATAGGCCTTTCCGTCCCATCTACCTTGTGGGCCAGATAAAGACCCGATGCCTGGGTCACTGATGCTCCCATGTCAATGACTGCATCAACTGTCTTCTGATTGACTCCCAAAGTGTAACAGCCTATGTCGGATGGATAGATGCCATTGGGCAGAGCCTGCCTTATGGCGAAGAAACTTGCCCTGTGAGGACAGCCTGGGCAAAGCATGGGCTTTCTGGGGGTTATATTGAGCTCTTCTATGGCTTTCTTCAAATACTCTTCCTCTGGTGATGAGGTGGGTTCTTCCCCAAGGGCCCTCGAAATTATGCCCTCGACTATCTCGGGAAGGAGCTCTCCTGCCCTGGGAACCCATCCGTTCAGTCTCCCCAGGACCTTGCTCTTGTCGAGTATCTGCATCTCTATTACCGGGTAGGTTTCCTCAAGCACCAGAACCTTGTCGTGTTTTGCAATGAAATCATCCACCAGCTTGGTGGGCAGAGGGTATGGAGTACCTATCTTGAGAACCGATATGTCCTTTCTTCCCATGGAGTCCAGAAGGTCCATGACTACGGCAAAGGATATTCCACCAGCTATGATGCCCAAGGAGGCCTTTCCCGCCGCAGGAACCTCATAGTTGTATTTAGAGAATTCTCTTTCGAACTCTTCCCTTATTGCGTCGTTCTTTTTATTGAGCAGTGGATGATTTATCCTCACATGAGCAGGAAGGCATACCCACCTTCTTATATCCTTCTCGAAGGAAGCCTTCCTCTCCAAGGAGACCACGTCCAACAGCTCCACATCCTGCCTGCAGTGGTCCACACGCACCGTCGGGCGAAGCATGGTCACTATGCCGTGCCTCTCAGAAAGGTCGTAGGCATCGAAAACCATCTCCTTGGCCTCCGCGGCCGTTGAGGGATCGAAACACGGTACCTTGGCGAACATGGCAAAGAATCTGCTGTCCTGCTCTGTCTGAGAACTGTGGGGACCTGGGTCGTCCGCGACCACCAAAAGGAACCCACCCTTTAGCTGGAAATGAGCCACGCTCATGAACGGATCAGCTGCCACGTTGAGCCCCACCTGCTTCATGACCGCACATGCCCTCTTGCCCGCAAAGGACGCCGCTGCAGCCATCTCGAAGGCCACCTTCTCGTTGGCTCCCCATTCGACCGCAGTTTTTGTGTTCAGCTCATCGGCCCACTTCGCAATAGCTGGCAGAATCTCCGAAGAAGGGGTACCTGGATAAGCACAGGCCACCTCACACCCCGCTTCGACTATTCCGCGGGCTATGGCCTCGTTTCCTAGCATTATCATTTTCTTGCCCACACGGAATCACCTCTTTAGTCATTCTTTTCCAATTGTTCTTTGATCCAACTGTAGAAAGGTTCAGGCTCCTTGACAAGCTTCCCTGTCGGGTCACAAAAAGCATGTCTTGTCCAGCCTTCCGCAACGAGTCTTCCATTCTCCTCTAGCAATACCTCGTAAGAGAAAGTTACAGAATACGGCTTCACCTCCTGAACGCTCGTCTTTATTACGGCAACGTCATCGTATCGCAATGGATGTTTGTATCGCACATAGGCCTCTACTGCCGGCAACATTACCCCTTTTTCTTCCCAGTGTTTATATGGATGAGAAAGAGCTCTACAAAACTCGCTCCTTCCAACCTCAAACCACGACAGGTAATTAGCATAAAAAGCAAACCCCATCTGGTCCGTCTCACCATACCGGACGCGGATCTTCGTCTCTATAGTTTTCAATTGCTTTCCCTCCCAATTAAAGGCTTCTTGATTATTATAATTCAAAAGCAGCAAAAATAAAAACGGGGCGACCAACTAACCTGTCACCCCGTTTTTGCTTCATTTGTTCACCATGTTGCTATTTGCTTGTTACTTTCGTCACCTTATCTCCTACAGCTACGCGACCGCTCTTTACGACCTTGAAGAAAATCCCCCTGGTGGGCATGATGCAATCCCCTGTCTTATGGTAGATGGCGCACCTTGTGTGGCATTCCTTGCCTATCTGAGAAAGCTCCAGGATGGCTTCACCTACCTGTACCCGGTCGCCAACCTCAAGGCTTTTCAAATCGAAATCCTTTACGGTTATGTTTTCGGCAAAGCTCCCAGGCTCAAGTTCTGGAAGCTTCTTTTTCGCTTCCTCTATATCCTCAAAGGCCAGCATGCTTATCTGCCTATGGCCAAAGGATGCATGGGCATCCTGAGGGATGCCTACCCCTTCCTCCAGGAAGGCCTCCTTTATGTTTTTTTTGGGCGTTCCCTTCTTCTCAGAGACACATACAGCAACGACCTTACCCTCCATCATTTTTTACCCTCCTTGCGCCTCCTGTAATCCTCAATTGCAGCCTTGATGCCTTCCTCAGCAAGAAGGGAACAGTGGATCTTCTGAGGGGGCAGACCGCCTAGTTCCTCTAGAACATCCTTGTTCGTTATCTTAAGGGCCTCATCTAAGGTCTTTCCTTTAACCATCTCGGTAACCATGGAGCTGGAAGCTATAGCTGAAGCGCACCCAAAGGTCTCGAACTTTATGTCCGTTATTACATCGTTTTCCACCTTGATATAGATCTTCATTATGTCCCCACACTGGGGGTTACCAACCTGACCTATTCCATCGGCATCCTCTATCTTGCCAGCATTTTTGGGATGCATAAAAAGTTCCATAACCTTTTCAGAATACATTTGCTTCACCTCGTAGTAATATCTTTGCCCAATGGAGAAAGGGCTCTCAAATCTGTCACTATCTTGGGGAGTACCTCCAAGATGTAGTCTATATCCTCTTCCGTAGTGTCTTTACCCAACGTCAGTCTCAAGGACCCGTGGGCTCTTTCGTGGCTTATTCCCATTGCCAACAGAACATGGCTTGGCTCTAAGCTTCCTGAAGTACAGGCTGATCCGCTTGACGCCCCTATTCCCTCTGCATCGAGCCTCAATAGCAGGGATTCACCCTCTATGAAATCGAAGCAAACGCTGGCATGGAAGGGGAGCCTTTGGGTGGGATGCCCAGTAATGTGGGCATGAGGGATATTTTTCATTATGCCCGAAAGGAGCTTGTCCCTTAAAGCAGATTCCTTGAGATGCTCTTTTTCTTCCAGCCTTCTTTTCGCAAGCTTCGCTGCAGCCCCAAAACCAACTATCCCTGCAGTGTTCTCAGTACCTGACCTAAGGCCAAATTCCTGCCCCCCACCATGAATTATGGGAACCAGCTTCGTTCCTTTCTTGACGTAGAGAGCTCCTACCCCCTTGGGACCATACATTTTGTGTGCTGAAAGGGTTAGAAGATCCACATCCAACTCTTTCACATCCACAGGAATATGACCCACTGCCTGAACGCCGTCAAGGTGAACCCTAACTCCTCGCTTCTTTGCTATCTCTATGATCTTTTCGACTGGCTGAATAGTCCCTACCTCGTTGTTGGCGTACATAATGGTTATCAGTATGGTGTCATCCCTGATGGCTTTTTCAAGTGCTTCCAGGTCCACCGTTCCGTTGGAGTCCACAGGGAGCACCGTTACCTCGAAGCCTATCTTCTCCAGCCAATCGCATGCATCCAAAACAGCATGATGCTCTATTGCAGAGGTTATGATGTGCTTTCCTTTGTCCTGCAAAGCAAAAGCCGTCCCTTTGATTGCCAGGTTATCGGCCTCGCTACCTCCGCCCGTAATTATTATCTCCCTTGCCTCTGCGTTTATTAGCTCTGCTATTTGATCCCTTGCCTCATTTACGGCCTTCCTTGCCTCTCTGCCCCAAGCATGAATACTGTTGGGGTTACCAAAGGAGCCCTTCAAATAAGGCTCCATAGCCTCAAAAACCTCACTAGCTAGAGGTGTAGTAGCCGAGTGATCCATATATACCTTGCGCTTCACTTCAATCTCCCCTTATCGCCAAATATTAGGCTTACCTAACTTTCGCGACTATACTACACCCCTACGCCCAAAATATCAACACCCAATCTGGAGCGCTCTTACAAAAATTAGTCTCCTGCACAGTAGACCTGATGGGTCATCATTATGCAGGCACCCTTTACCACCGTATATCCTTCTTCTGTCAATTTTCTTTCTGCCTCGTCGTTCTCGGCTCCCGGCTGCATCCACACCACTGGTTTGTAAGGAAGTTTTCTTATTTCCTCCAGGATTGGCTCCTGGTGTCTAGGAGATACGAAAAGACATACCACATCCACATTTTCAGGGACCTCACTCAATGAGGAGTAACACAGAAAGCCCAGCACCTCTTCTCCCGCAATAGAGGGGTTAACGGGGTACAGGTCAAAATTTTGTCCCTTTAGGTATTCCATAACACCAAAGACCGGCCTATCCTGCTTCTGAGAAGCACCTATTACTGCAACCTTGCAAGGACGACACACGTAGCTCTCTATGATCTCTTCCATGTTCATTGATACTCACCTCTCTAAGAGCAGTTATTGAAATCAGACATCTCCACGCTGTAAGTGTTTTCGCCACGCGAAAACATACTTAGCCTCAGGTGGACCATAGGCCCTCGAAGGGAGCCATCAATATCGTTTGGGGAATCTCTTTAAGTTTAACCTTGATATCAACCGTCGATGTACTTTTTGGCTCCAACTTGGCCTTAGGGCCCCTCAAGGGAAGCTGGCTCAACTGTTTACCTTCTATGTCGTAAAAACTAACGATCACTCCGGGAGCCGTAAGGGTTCTATCTGAAATGTTCTTGACCACGGCCTTGCCGTTAACAGTGCCGCTTTCGATATCGAACTCCCAATTGGCAGACACTATCACCAAGGACATGTCCTCTGGTACCGTACAACTGCTTGTCTCAGCTGCGAAGCCTGCCCCTGCTACCAGCAGGAAAACCAGGCATGTTATACACATAAGTAGCAACTTTTTGTGCATGGTTATCACCCTTTCTATTTTTTAAATCCGGAGGTTGGCATTATCTCCACTTATTATTATAATAGGTTTTCGCGTATAATGGGTTACAGCGGAGGGCTGGCCGAGCGGTCGAAGGCGGCTGACTTGAAATCAGTTGAAGGGCAACCTTCCGGGGGTTCGAATCCCTCGCCCTCCGCCAGAGATATAGCCCTCTCGCTTTATGCTTACTTTAAAACTAAAGCAACCCTGCAATTTTAATCCCTCAGTATGCAATCGGGTCACGGCAATCTCTACTGTTCCGACAAACAGAGTGTTTTGCAAATATAACAAGGTCGAAAAGGGTTGTATCTCCGGCAAAACAACAAATGCCTTGGCAAATTACACCCATATAAAACCTAATTTCAATATTTAGTGCTATTATATTTAGTAGAAAAACGTAGCAAATTGCAAAAACCAAGGCAGGTGAACTTCATGGCATGGGTTATGAGTCAAAGTGGGAAAGAAATAATGAACTGCGTAGCATTCCGCATAAAACGCCTGGAAGGATACAAAAAAACGTTCATCAAGGGACAAATTAGTAACAGCGACACCTTCCATATATTGGGTGAATTCAATTCGGAAGAAGAAGCGATATCCATCTTTAAAGAGCTATACAAAACTCTTTCGTCCTCAGAAAGCCCTTCTTTCGACTTCTCCAAACAACTTCCTAGGACCTAAAACGTCGTCAACAAAAAAGGCCGGAATCAGCTGAGTAAGAGCTTCTTCCGGCCTTTTTGCAACTCGGCCTTCAAAAAATATAAACCTAACCTAAAGAGTATCAGGTTGAGGATTTTCCAGAATCTTTTTATTTCTCCAATAGTGCTGGACGACCATTCCCGTAAAAAGCACCAACCCCGCGAGTTTGTAGACTCCAAGGGGGCTTACCATTCCTATGCCTATAACAGCAAAAAGAACCCTTTCCCATACAGGCATGTTTGTCTTCAACATACCAATAATGCCCACTGATAACGAGAACACACCAACCAAAGCCATGGATACAGTAAAAAGGTACGCTTTCAAGGTGGTATCCACTAACAACAGGGCGTTGTTGTAAACAAATAGGTACGGCAAAAGTAACCCCGAAAGGGCCAAACCAAACCCGTGGATGGCAACCCTCATTGGCTTGGCTCCCGCAAGCCCCGCTGCCGTATAGCTGGTAAGGGCAACTGGCGGTACGACAGCAGACATAGTGCCATAATAGAAAGCAAAGAAGTGGGCAGCTATGGGAGTCACACCCATCTGCTGGAGCGCTGGAGCAGCAATGGTAGCCGTTATTATGTAACAAGCCGTTGCAGGAAGGCCCATTCCCAACACCAAAGCAGCAAACATGCACAAAATCAGAGCAGCCCACAATTTACCACCGGAGAACATTATTATGTTAAGAGCCACAATTTGGCCCACTCCAGTCATGCCAACGGAGCCAACTATAAAACCTACCACTCCACATGCTATCCCCACTGGAGCTGCGCTACGAGCTCCTAGATCAAGAGCGTTTATGAAATCCCTCAGTGACATTCTTGTCTCTTTGCGCAAGAACGACAACACTATGACCGACACCAGCCCTAAAAAGGCTGAGAACAGAGGTGTGTATCCTGCAAGCAAGAAATATATTATGAGGCCAAGAGGAATCATCATGTGCCCTCTCTTCAGAAGGGTTTCCTTCAACGGGGGAATTTCACTGGCGCTCAGCCCCTTCAACCCTCGTTTCTTCGCTCTGAGATCCACCATGAACATTATGGCCAGATAATAAAGTATTGCAGGAGTTGCGCCTGCCAACATTATCTTAGCGTAAGGGACCCCAAGAAAGGTGCTCATGATGAACGCAGCAGCTCCCATTATGGGAGGCATAAGAATACCCCCGGTGCTTGCTGCTGCCTCGACTGCTCCTGCGAAATGGGGAGCATACCCTACTCGCTTCATCAAAGGTATGGTTATCGCCCCCGTGGTTGCCACGTTCGCTTGGGCACTGCCTGAGATGCTGCCCATCAGAGCAGAGGCGACCACTGCCACCTTAGCAGGCCCCCCTCTGTATTTGCCGGCGAGCGCCAGAGAGAAATCGTTGAAGAAGTCGCTGGTCTTGGTGGCTGCAAGAAACGCTCCGAACAAGATGAACATGAAAACGTAGGTTGAGGAAACCATCAGGGAGACACCGTAGATACCCTCGTCAGTTAGGCCCATTCTTATTATTATTCTCTCCCAGCTGAAACCTTGATGGGCAAAAAGTCCCGGGAAATACGGACCAAACTTAGTATATAAAACAAAGATTATGCTCAATATGGTCAAAGGAAGCCCAACTGCCCTCCTACTGGCCTCTATCAACAAGAGCATGGTCACCGTCGCCATGGCCAAATCGGCAATCCCAACGTTCAAGTGAGCCGCCAAAATCCTGTCGTACTGGGTAAGAATGTAAAAAGCCCCCGTAAGGGCCAAAGCGGCAAAAATCCAGTCCAGCACACTGGGCCTGTCCTGGGAGATTTGGCTGTGGCTGGATAGTATAGGAAGACAATGGCCATGACGGTACCTAAATGTATGGCATTCATCTTTATGGCCATCAAAAGGCCAAAACTATTCATCCATGCATGGATCAAAGATGTACCCACGGTCAAAATCAGGGCAATAAGGCCAATTTTCCCTGCAAATTGGCGAGTTGGAATGTGCTCTCCCTTAGGGATCAACTTCTTGATGAACTCCATGAATCTACCTCTCCATCCTTTAAGATTAAAAAGGCCGGCAGCATAAAACTACATACATGCCGGCCAAACCATAACTGCATCTTGCAGTTATTATTTCATTTCAGGCGGAAGCAACTCTTCGGGGATATTCAAGCCCTTCTCCTTGAAGAATTTGACCGCTCCTGGATGCAGCGGGGCACCATAAAGCCCTGCCAGGGGGTTCTCGAAATCAACCTTGTAGAAGACCGCGTGCTCCTTAAGCAGATCCTCTCTATCCTCGTATATGACCTTGAGGGCGTTATACACTACTTCCTCTTTCACGTCGGGATGAGCTAGAAGGGCACACTTTACGCCAACCAAGGGAAGATCCTTGTCCTGCTTAGGATAGGTGCCTGCTGGTACGGTTACAGGAGCATACCAAGGAGCAGCCTCAAAGAGCTTCTTTTTAGCCTCGTCGTCGAAAATGAGCATATCAACTTCTGTCTTACCTGCATAAAGTTCGGTCACCGCGGACGTGGGGTATCCAGCCTCAAGGAGAGCTGCATCTATACGACCGTTCTGCAAGGCCTGAGAAGCTTCGCTGTATCCCAGGTACTCAGGGGTTATATCGTCAAAGGTCAATCCTGCAACAGCTTTGAGAATTGTTCGGGTGCTGAACTCCGTACCTGACGCAGCCGGTCCTACCGCTATCTTCTTTCCTTTGAGATCGCTCCATCCCTTGATTCCGGAGGACTTTGCATATACGAACTGAGACACCTCAGGCCACAACCCTATGACGTAGCGGAGGTTGGGATTGGGTTTTCCCTCATATCTGTTGGTTCCGGTGTATGCGAATCCCGTGAGGTTACACATGGCTATGGCCATCTGGGCTTCGCTTTTCTTCAACATGTCAAGGTTCTCTGTGGTCCCACCGGAACTTTGAGCCGAGAACTTGTAGCCGCTCTTTAAAAGCTTCTGGTTAAAATGATTCGCCAGTATGGTACCTACCGGATAATACGTCCCTCCCGTCGAGCCGGTCACGATGGTGACGAACTCAACTGCTCCTGCACTGAAAGCAAAACACCCTACTAACAACAGCGCCATGACAGTCATTAAAGCCTTTTTCTTCACTCTCTACTCCTCCTTTTTCTTTAATTTCTGCAACTAGCCCCTACTGGGCTAAAATCGCCTAAACCCAATATTATTACACTTTCAGATTGTTAAGCCACTCGTTGGGGTCTTCCCACAGGGGAATCATTCTACCTATGCCCTTTTCCTTCGCGGACTGGAACACCCTGAAAGCTTCTGAAAGATCGTGAATTCCTAGGCCTATAGGATTGAAGAAGATGATTTCCTCGTCCCTTTCCCGTCCCTTCTTGGAGCCAACCACAACCTCTCCAAGGTTTCCACATATTTTGTCCTCTGTTATAAAACCATCTCTTACTGCTCTGTAAGACACATCTACTCCATGGTGTTTTACCTGATACCAATCGTCCACAAAGATCTTGTCAAAAACTGTCAAAGCCGAGGGAGGGGTATCCCAAAAAGAAATTTCAACGTGGAATGCACCTTTATTGTACCACTCAGGTTTCACGTAAGGTTCCCTTGCCATGGTCGCGGTGCTTATGACGTCGGAACCTCTGAAGGCCTCTTCTGCGCTGCTAACAGGAACGATCTCCATACCCACAACTTCGGACATGGCTTCCTTGAATTTCTGGGATGCTTCAGCATTTATATCATAGACCTTGCATACTTTCAATGTAGGCAGTGCACATTTCATCGCCGCCAGCTGTGTTCTACCTTGAACACTTGCACCAACGAGTCCCATAACTTCTGCATCTTTTCTTGCAAGGTACTTTGCTGCGACGCCGGAAGCTGCCCCAGTCCTCATGGCACTTACTATGGCTCCATCCATCACGCATTGAGGAATCAGTGTATCCGGATCAACTATAATGATTATTGCGCTAGCTCGAGGCAACCCGTATTTAGTGGGATTCCACGGCCTACTGGGGATAAACTTGATCCCCGCAGTGTTCACTGGGCCCAATAGACCCCTTGAAACGAGTTCATCTTTATACTTCTCACCGCCAAGAAAGGAGGGCATGGACATTATCCTGCCCAGGGTCTCCTCCGTCTCTGGACCTCCCCACCTTATAACCGGTTTCCCAGGCTGGATAAAGTCTCCCTTGCCATGCAGGAAAAAGGACCTTTCAGTGGCTTTCATGGCACCCTTCATGTCCGTTCCTCCGGCTTTTACGCAATCCTCTTGACTTAAATAAAGGATCTCCCACCTTTTTGACATTGCCCACACTCCAATCATGATGGTAATAAATTTTACTTTTTTGCTTATTTTGGTAATATTTATTACAGACAGTCTTATATTACTTAGTTTCGGAAAACTCGTCAATCTCTCCCCAAACCAAGATGAAGTTAAGGATTAGGCGAAAGGAGCATTATTAATGGAAAACCCAAAAGAGTACTTGGATATATTTGCGAGGTTAAGACAAGGCAAAGAAACCTTAACTAGCAGCCAGGCCCTCCTGTGCAATTTCATTCTGCAAAATTACAGAAACGTAGCCTTTATGACCGTGGAAAAGCTCGCTGCATCCAGTGGGGTTTCCACCGCAACGGTTATAAGGACTATTAAAAAGCTGGGGTTTGGTTCATACAACGATTTTTTGGAGACTCTAAGAAAAGTCGTGCTCTCTTCGGGACCGAGCCTGTGGTGGCAGATGGAAGAGACATGGAATAAGCTTAATTTCACTGCGGGAAACATACTGCAAGAGGTGGCCAAAGACAACATTGAATCAATAACAAACTCCATCAGCCCCATGCTCATGGAAAATTTCCCTAGGGCAGTTCAAAGCCTATGCTCTGCAGAAAGGATTTACATCGTCGGCCTAAGATCCACCCAGGGCATTGCCCTTTACTGCTACTTGATGCTTAATCAATTCCTGGATAACATATCCTTCCCCTGCATGGTCGGCTCGGATAACATGTACTCCGAACTTTACCCCTGTTCTGAGAAAGATGCCCTTATTGCCATTTCCATTGGCGGCCCCCATTACGCCACAAGGACGATTGATGCCTTGGAGTACGCAAGCAGCAAGGGGGCTACAACTATACTCATAACTACCGACGTAGCATCTCCTGGCTCCCAATGGTCTTCGATCATTTTGCCTGCTGCGCCGTCCAAAGGCTTTTACTCGGTTGTATCAGTGATGACCATTATAGATGCCCTTATAGCGACCATAGGGTACGAAAAGAAAATCCCAGGAAAAGACAAACTCCGCAACCTTGAGAAAATACTGGTTTCCAAGGGCATAACATATTGAGACAAGGGGGCGTAAGCCCCCTTGTCAGCCCAATCTCCATTGCCTCTAACCTTCGAGCTCCTCCAGCCTTTTCCTCAAAGCGTCCAATTCCTTCTGTAACACTTCTGCCTGGCTTTTCAGGAATTCCTTTTCTTCCTCCTCCGTGGGCTCCTGGTAAGGCAAGGGCCCCGGCGGGAAGCCCACAACATAAGGGGCCCACCAACAAAAGCGCCTCCTGAGGCCTCTACCCCCACGGCCCAAACGCCAAAAAGGGCCTCTGCCAACCCACGGATTCATATAACCAGGCACGGAGGAACCGGAACAATACCCTGCCATGCGGCCTGTCCTAGGGCCAGCACCCAAAGGACCTGTTCTATCTCCTCTAGGCATTGCTTACCCCTCCCTTATTATTGATAATCATTATCACTAATTGAATAATATATATCTTTTCCTCCAAAAGTCAATACCACTGGTTAAAATTTAAAAAAAAGGGGCGCCTTCATAAAGGCGCCCCTCACAAAATTACATGCATTACATATTAACTAAATGTCCTTAGGGGTCCACTCTTTCCAAACAGCCCCTACGAGGTCCGGACCAGGCTTTAAAACCTTCTTTCCAGGTTGCCACCCTGAAGGCGTCACCTCTTTGCCATCAGTGTTTCTTACGTGCTGGAAGGCCATGATCTGTCTTATGGCTTCGTCCACGTTCCTGCCTACCGGAGGAGTCAAAACCTCCATAGCCTGTATGACACCGTCTGGGTCTATTATGAAGCGGCCCCTCACGTCCACACCGGCTTTCTCGTCGTACACACCATATATCTTACCCAAGTTTCCTCCGGCATCGGAGATCATTGGGAAGGGAACTCCGCCCTCTACCATCTTCGAAAGCTCCTGGTCATTCCATACCTTATGAACAAACTGACTGTCCACACTGACAGACAGCACTTCTACACCAAGCTCCTGAAACTCCTTGTAC
>Ga0182240_100351_pt1 | contig 15846 bp, 15 predicted proteins | sample hydfrates4_PW_90_FD_145594 | JGI IMG/M metagenome (GOLD analysis project Ga0182240, IMG submission 145594) | Subsurface microbial communities from deep shales in Texas, USA - hydraulic fracturing test 4_PW_90 | ecosystem: Environmental > Aquatic > Deep subsurface > Shale gas/oil reservoir >...
TTCGGAAACGTCCTTCAAAAGAAATTCTTCATCGGTCCCAACCGCTGCCGTCCTGACGATCAAACCAAAACCTTCCGGACGTATCTTCCTGCCTAAAACCCTTAAACGTTCCCTTTCCTCGGAAGGGACCTTTCTTGATACCCCCACATCTGTTCCGCCAGGAACCAAAACCAGATATCTGCCCGGCAGAGATATTCTTGTGGTAACTCTGGCACCCTTTCCTTTCCTGGCCGCCCTCGATATCTGTACCACTAATTCTTGATTTTTCTCTATCTTCAAACCTTTTGCCTCGGCGAGGTACAAGAAAGCGTTTCTCCCCTGCCCCAAATCGACGAAAGCGGCATTCATACCGGGCAAAACGCTGTCAACCCTCGCTTTGTATATGTCACCTGTCCTCTGGCTGTCCCAGAGGCGATCCACAAACAATTCGACCAGTTTGCCATCCTCTACTATAGCAACCCTCATCTCCTCAGGATCTATGCAATTAGCAAAAATCTTCTTATCCACTGGCTCGCTAACCATCTAATTCCGCAGGCCCCATTGGGGGGCACACCTCTCCTCCCTTCAGAACACCAACTGCGAGTCGAACCATGAAAAGGTCCTCCCATCCTTTTACTGCACCTTTTTCTTTTAACACAGAAACCAATTTGGTAAGCCCTGCCCTTGCGGGATCAAGCTGAACATATTCGATGTAGTCGTTGCCAAAAACTAGATGCTCAATCTTACCCAAAGCGTCCCATTCCTCTACAGAAAAGGACCTTAGCTTATCCAAGGCATTCTCGACGTTGAAGTATACCCTGTAGTGCGCCGCAGTGCAGAGTTTGTTCAAACTTGGCACCCTTGCATCAACTTCTTTTATACAATGGAATCTCAGCCCCTCGGGCATGTATCTATTGATCTGCTCGACCTGGGGAACATCTTGCTTTTCCAACCATATCTCCGCAGGCTCAGCCAATCCTATAACTCCTATTGGCAAGGCAGGACCCAAGCTTATTTTGTCTCTGGGGGAAAACCCCATCGTGCGGGCTATGGAGTATCCTGCACGACGCATGGCTCTGCATATAAGTGGTGGCAACTCTACGTGAGGAACAAAACTTAAAAGTCCCCTTTTTTCATAGATGAATCTCAACCTCATCATGATCTGTCACTTACCCTTTCTACTACCGGACACCCTCGGGTCTCCCAACCGCATGCATTACATTTACCACCCCGGCAATCCACTGTAAGTTTACCGGCCAGAGCTTTAGCTCTTTCTCTCCGCAAAAAGTCCTTGGATATTCCTACGTCTATGTGATCCCATGGAAGGACCTCCTCCATGTCTCTTGCCCTGTTCGCATACTGGTAAGGATCTACTCCTACGGCCTCAAAAGCTTTCATCCAGGTGCCCAAATCAAAACATTCAGACCACCCATCGAACCGGGCACCCATTTTCCACGCCTCCTCTATGGCAGCTCCGACGCTCCTGTCTCCCCTGGCAACAACTCCCTCCAAGAAAGTCTGCTCAGGATCGTGATAGCTAAGTTTGAAGCCTCCCTTTTTAGCCTGCCCCTTAAGCCATCTCCCCGCCTGATTCAGGTACTCCATGGATGCCTGGGGTTCCCATTGAAAGGGAGTATGAGGCTTGGGAACGAATCCCGCTACTGAGACGTTTACTTTTAACCTTTTCTTGAAGCCTTTGCCTCTATTCATGGCCTCCTTGGCCACCTCTATTATGCCCTCCAAATCCTCCTCTTTTTCCGTTGGAAGCCCCATCATGAAGTAAAGTTTCACACCTTCCCAACCTCTTCTTGCTACCTCTTCGAAGGTCTTCTTGATGTCCTCCTCGGTAACGCCTTTGTTTATTACATCCCTCAACCGCTGAGTACCGGCCTCAGGAGCAAAGGTCAAACCGCTCCTTGAGACGGCCTTTAGGTTTTGGGCCAGCTCTATTGAAAAGGCATCCATCCTCAAGCTAGGCAAGCTAAGTGTAACGTTCTTTTCCTCCAGGAAAGGCGAAATAGCATCTATTACTTCGTTCAGTCCCGAGTAATCACAGGAGGCCAAAGACACTAGACCAAGCTCCTCCCACCCAGTGGCTTTCAGTATCTTCTTTGCAATTTCTACCACGTTCTTGGGAGAGCGCTCCCTTAAAGGCCTATATATCATTCCTGCTTGGCAGAAACGGCACCCCCGAGTGCAGCCCCTGAAGACTTCTACGGCCGCCCGGTCGTGAACTATACCTGAAAGAGGGACCAGCATTGAAGTAGGGGTAAACGCCTCATCCAAATTGGGCACCACGCGTCTTTTGTATGTGATCCCTTCCTCAAAAGGGGCTTCCTCAAGCAAGGGGACGTAAAAACCTTGCCGCTTTCTCAACTCTTCCATCGCAGCAAGCCTGTCGTTTTTTGTCTCTTTTACTACATCCAACAGTTCAGGCAGAAGGATCTCTCCATCCCCAAGGCAAAACACGTCAAAGAAATCCCCAAGGGGTTCAGGACAAAGAGCTCCCGGCCCTCCAGCTATTACCAGCGGATCACTATTGCTCCTGTCGCAGCTTTTCAGCGGAATACCGCCCAACTCCAGCATGGTCAGTATGTTGGTGTAGGTTAGCTCATACTGGAGAGTAACCCCCACCACATCAAACTCACACAAAGGCTTTTCGGAATTTATACCTGTAAGAGGAAGGTTGGCCCTTCTGAGCTCCTGCTCCATGTCAAGCCAGGGACAGTAGCACCTATCTACAGAAACGTGAGGAATGCGCCTTGCCTGGTCAAACAGGATCTGGAAGCCTAAGTAACTCATCCCTACTTCGTATGTGTCAGGGAAGGCAAGACAAAGCTTTACTTTTTTGGGGTCTTCCCAGTCTACAGACAAATCTATCCCCCACTCGCCACCAATATAGCGACAGGGCTTTTTTACTTTGCTCAATATGTGTTTGCGGCGATCAAACCTCTCTGGAAAATCCATCCCAAAAAACGCTCCTCCTAATTTAATCTGATGTCAGCTTATATTGCTTCTTCGTAGAGGCATAAATGCTCTGTACAATAGCAAAGGCCACGCTTATAGAGACCAAAGAACTACCTCCGTACGAAAGAAGAGGTAAGGGCAGTCCCGTTACCGGGGCTAATCCCATACTCATAGCGATGGATTCCACAACCTGAAACCATATCCACGCTGAAATTCCTACTATGTACATCTTCGCTCTCTTATCCTTGGTGAGCTTTGCCGTTCTCAATAGTCTATAAAGCAGAAACCCAAACAACGCTACGATCGACACAGCACCTACAAAGCCAAATTCCTCTGCAAAAACACTGAATATGAAATCAGTATGAGGCTCAGGAAGAAAATACAGCTTGCTCTGGGTCCCCTTCAAAAATCCTTTACCCCAAAGGCCGCCCGCCCCTACTGCTATTCGAGACTGGATCACATTATAGCCTGCTCCCAGGGGGTCGAGATAAGGATTTATAAACACCAACAACCTCAGTTTTTGATACTCCTTTAAAAAATGCCATCCCACAGGCAAACAGATCAATGCGATCGCCATCAGGGTACCAATGTATTTTTTAGGAGCCCCTGCAGCAAACAAGATCCCCAGGGTCACACAGGCGTACACTGCCGCTGTTCCAAGATCAGGCTGTAACAACACCAACATACCGCTTAAACCTGCGATAATTAAAGCACCCAGGAAATTTTTAAACCTGCTGGGAGGGAACCTGGAAAGCCAAGAAGATAGCACCAAAGCCAAAGAGACCTTACCCAGCTCAGATGGTTGTATTCTCACCTGGCCTAGATGAAGAAGCCTTCCTATGTCTATCCAGCTTTGAGAGCCCCTCGATATGGTCCCCGCTACTAAAACAAAGGCCATTAGAAGAAGCACAATTGCATATATAATGGCAGACCATTTCAAAAGCCTTTGGTACCCCACGCAAAAGACCAATAAAAATGCTCCTGACGATATAAGGCCCCATATAATCTGTCGATAAACGAAATATCTTGCTATATAGCCTCTTGACGCTGTGGCGCTGTATATGCTCATAAGGCCCACCATAAAGAGCAACAACACTGTAGCGAGCGCCCAAAAATCCATATTTCGGAGAGCAGAAAATCTCTCCAACATAGACCTTAAAAATTTTCTCATAACCCTCCCGTCTTTTACTTCGCCTTATCTGAGCCTACCTTAACATCGCGGCAATTTCTCTTGACCCTCACTATCGGGATATTGGCGACTAATGCCACAGATTTGTTCTCCTTCTCCAGTTCAAGCTCTATTTGGTTCTCATCTATCTCCATATAACGGCTTATAACCTCTATGATGTCCTTTCTAAGCATCTCCATCATACCGGCAGAGATGTCTGCCCTATCATGGATAAGAACAAGCTGGAGCCTCTCCTTGGCCTGTTTTTTAGAATCTCCGAGTTTAAAGAAACGAGAAAGGAAACCCATGACTTCACTCCTTTTCCTTTATAGCCTGAACAGACTTTTTATTCCTTCCCAAAAACCCTTGCCCTCATTCTCGTTAGGATACTGGAGGGGAATATCCTTCCCCAGGAGGCGGTGACAAATGTTCCTAAACGCCCTGGCCGCAGGAGAATTGTGTCCCAACGACAAAGGCTCCCCTTTATTGGTGGATACCACTACCTCCTCATCCTCAGGGACAACTCCCAATAGCTTGACAGCTAATATCTCGCTCACATCGCTAACATCCAACATATTGCCCTTTTTCACCATCTGAGGGCGATACCTGTTCACAATGAGATTTATGCTCCTTTTACCATCAGACTCCAAAAGGCCAATTATCCTGTCTGCGTCCCTGACTGAGGACACCTCAGGAGTGGCTACCACCAATGCCTCGTCGGCAGCTACCGCGGCATTCCTAAAACCTCCCTCTATGCCTGCGGGGCTGTCAATGATAACGAAATCGTAAGACCCTCTCAATGATTCACAAAGCTCAAGCATCTGTTCCGGGGAAACAGCGTCCTTCGTCCTGGTCTGAGCAGCGGGCAAAAGGTACAAATTGTTGACTCGCTTATCCCGTACCAAGGCCTGTTCCAAACGGCAGCTTTTCTCCACTACATCCACCAAATTGTAAACTATGCGGTTCTCAAGCCCCATAACTACATCCAAATTTCTGAGCCCTATGTCGGCATCAATCGCAACTACGGAGTAGCCTTCCTTCGCCAAGGCCGCAGATATGTTGGCTGTGACGGTGGTTTTCCCTACGCCTCCTTTTCCCGATGTGACAACTATTATCCTAGTATCCAAGGAATATCCCTCCATGCTTTTAGGTGGTTTTGCTGTACTCTAATAATAAGATCTTATATAGTCTTGATAACCTTCCTACCCAGAAAGCTCCGAGACCACTATCTTACCTTGATCAACATAAACCTTTACAGGTTTGCCCGTCCAGAAAGTATCAGGTTGAACATAGGATATCTTATCGCTTATCCTTACCTGGTTTGCTTCAAAGGAGCCCGCTATTATGAAAACATCATCGTCACCTTCACATCCTGCATGGGCCAAACCACACAGCTTGCCCCACACACAAACGGAACCTGTAGCATATATTTCCGCACCTTCGTTGACGTTGCCTAACACTATAACATCGCCATCATGCTCTATGGTATTCCCAGACCTCAGCGACCTCTGAACGAAAAGGGTCCCTTTACCTTGATAGGTTCTCTGCCCTTCTTGGGTTTTGAATCCCATGCGATCAAGGACCTCTTTGCCCCCCCTATCCAAGACCCTCCATTCTTTTATCTTCAATGGCCTTTTCATCACCACGTTGGACAAAAAACTGACAACATCCTTCTGGGTCAGGGGTCGCATTTTGAAATCCAATATAAGCGGGACCCCTATCGCTAGCTTTTCTGCCTTATCCAGGGCAGTATTTACGGCATCATGCAGACAGTCCATAGGGATGTCCTCCGATATCAGCAATCGGATACCTTCACCTTCACCTTTGAATTGTACTTTTCTAGAGTAATCCATGCGTGTCACCTTTCCCAAGTATTTTGCCAGCCAGTTATTTTATTATAAATATTATGTCACATTTTTTACATATAACCACATCATCTGGGACCGCGACAAAGAAAACTGAGTACCTGCCCCACAATGGGAGCCGCAGCGCTGCTTCCATGACCTCCACCCTCAACTAAGGCCACAGCCACATATTCAGGTTTCTTAGAGGGAGCGTACCCCACAAACCACGCGTGATCTTCTCCATGGGGATTTTGAGCCGTTCCAGTCTTACCTGAAACCTCAACTCCATAACCTCCTGCAAGCCTACCGGTTCCCGACTTGACCACTTGATATAAGGCATTCCTTAAAATCTTCAAAAATCTATCAGATAAACCCAAATCATCTACTTCAACTGCGCGCCCTGCATGCAGCCTGGGCCTCACCAACTTGCCTCCGTTTGCTATGGCAGCAAAGACCCTGGCCATCTGTATAGGAGTGGTTAGCAAAAACCCTTGCCCTATAGAATAATTTACCGTGTCCCCTGGATACCAACTTTCATTAAATACCCGTTTTTTCCATACAGGATCAGCCACAAGACCTGATGCTTCTCCAGGAAGATCTATGCCTGTGGGGCTTCCCAATCCAAACTTTCTGCTCCAAAAGGTTATTGCATCTATACCTGTCTTAAGGCCCACTTGATAGAAATACACGTCACAGGACTCCCTGATCGCCTTCTCCAGGTTCACAGTCCCATGTCCGGTAGTTTTCCAGCACCTAAACGTCCTGTTGCCCAACTTGAAGGCTCCCGGACAGTAGTAAGTCGTACTAGGGGTAATCTTCTTCTCCGCTAAGGCCGCATAAGCCGTCAACAGCTTGTAAGTAGATGCCGGAGGATATGTGCCACTTATAGCCCTATTCATCATGGGCTTGTCCTTGTCCTTAAGCATTAGGGCCCATTCCTTACTTGATAATCCCCAAGCAAGGGCATTGGGGTCATATCCAGGGTAGCTATACAAAACTTTCACATCTCCATTTCTCACGTCCATGGCAAACACCACGCCTTTTCTGTCGCCTAGAAGGGAAGCTGCATAGCTTTGCGCGTTGAGGTCTATGGTTAAGGCTATCCTATCTCCCGGCACGGGCTCCTTTCGATCCACTACCCTAACTCTTCTTCCCCTGGCATCTACCTCTATGGCCTCTTCTCCGTATTCTCCTCTAAGTTGATCCTCGTAAATCAGTTCTACTCCGGCCTTTCCTATTATGTCTCCCCCTCTATATCCTTTCCCTCCCAAGCTTTCGAGCTCTTCCTTGGTAATTTCCCCCACGTATCCCAAAACATGGGGTAGCAGGTTCCCCGTAGGATAGACCCTTCTCATTACCGGCAAAGGATAGAGGAACTCGGGATACTCGGGATCGCTTACCAGATCCGAAACCTGCGCAATCGTGAGGTTGTAAAGGACAGTGACAGCATTGTAAGGAACACTGTATTGCTTTTTTATCGTCGCTTTTATCTTGTCCTTCGTGAAAGGAATTCCGTGCCTCAAAAACACTCTTTCAAGGATGTTTATACTTTCATCCTTAAGCAAGTCCTGCGGATACCCTATCAAATCGAACACTTTCATGCTGGTAGCCAAAATGGCTCCGTTGGCATCCACAATGTCTCCCCTTGATGGAGGAAGACGTATGAATCGCAACCTGTTCTGGGCTGCCAAGTTTATGTATTTGTCCGATTGAAGAATCTGAAACCTGAAAAGCGCCAAGACCAGCAAGAATACGGAAAAAAGCACCAACCACGCAAGTGCCTGGATTCTTTTCTCACCAGGGTCAAGCCTATGAGGCATTGCTCTTCTCCCCTCGCTTAAAAAACACAAAGCCGAAGATAAAAGATAACACCACGGCATAGGCCTGCTGTAGAACGACCTGATGTAGCATGTGCTGGGATGTGACACCCAAAACCACTAGGCGAAAAACAGCCACACACAAATGACCCATAAACATTATTGAAGCAAAAATGAGGGGAGTACGGCCGCTCTTGGGCATCAGGTTCCAGAGCCAGAAAACAAGCATTAGCGCTCCCACGTAAGCTATGGCATTGAGGCCAAGAAGGCTAGACCACCTCAGATCCCACAAAAGGCCTCCCAGAAAGGCAACCCATATGGCTCCTGGAAGTTTACTACCCAAGGCTGTAGTTTGGTAAAACATATACATGAAAAAGAGGTCGGGCATCAGAACCCACCCCATAAAAAAAACCTGAAGCAGATTCTGGAAAAACCACATTAAAAGGGCTGTAACCATCATTTTGCATCACCACCAGGTATGTATACCTGGACCTCATATAACCGAGAAAAACTGGCCTTACTCTTGACGGAAAAGGTATTATACCCGTCCTTGGACTCCAAAAGGGCCCCGACGGTGCCAATGGCAAGCCCCGCTGGCAGGTACTCGTTGACCAGGGCCGTCTCAACGTTCATCCCCGCCTTAACCGGGCTTTCCGACGGGATATAAAGGAGCCGCAAATTGCCTTTACCGTCGCCGGCTACAACCCCCAAGTCCCTGGTCTCGGCCACAACGGCCGGCACAAGCATTTCTGATCCTGTCAGAAGCTTAACCCAGGATTGGTCAGCATCGACTCTGTAGATTCGACCAACCAGAAAGCCGTTGCTTAAAACTGCATATCCAGGCCTTATTCCATCGCGGCTTCCTTTGTTTATCCTAAAGCTTACCCACCATTCCTCAGGTCTACGAAGAGTTACATCCGCAGTCAGGATATTTGATTTAGCCCTTTGTCCTTTTTTCTTTTCCTTGGAGGCAAGAAGAACTTTGAGCCTTGTGTTCTCATCCCTTAACGCCTCCAGCTCTTTCTTAAGGACAAAACCTTGATCAAACCAGAACACCGCTTTGGCAACAAACCTCCTGGCAACAAAGGCAGGAAACTCCGGAATTCGCAGGACTCTCTCCGACAGGTCGAAAATCCTATGGACGCCGGGATTATTCGCAGATGCCAGAAGCAACGTTACCCCCAGCAGAATCGCAAAAGTTCCATGCATTATCGCCGAATTGACCTGTCTCAGCAACTAACTCACCTGCTTTTAAAGGCTTTTTCTCTATCAGCGCATACCGTGCCCCACGGAAATTATCACTTTCCTCATGGAGTCCAAATTATCCAACAGCTTACCCAATCCCTTGGCCACGGAGTATCTGGGCTCTTCTGCCCTTATAACCGGAGCGTTGAGTTCCTCCGAAAGCCTCCGGTCAAGACCTTCAAGCATAGCTACACCTCCGGTGAGCACCAGCCCCTGATCAGCTATATCCCTTGCTAGTTCCGGAGGGGTCTCCTCCAATGTCTCCCTAACCATCTCTATTATCTTGACTATGACGGGATCGATAGCCTCTCGGACCTCCGAGCTGGAGATACATATGGACTTGGGCAGTCCATCCTTTAGGTTTCTACCCCTTATCTCCATTATTTTCTCGTTGTCCATGGGCAACGCCGAGCCAAGGGAGTTCTTGATCTCCTCTGCGGTGGAAGGTCCTATGACGAGGGTATACTTTTGCCTTACCATGTTTATTATGCTCTCGTCCATGTCGTTACCTGCCATCCGAAGGGAATTACTTACAACGACCCCCCCTAGAGAAAGCACCGCTATCTCGCTTGTCCCTCCGCCAATATCGAGTATCATGCTTCCCCTCGGCTCGTTTATCGGCAATCCAACCCCCAAGGCTGCTGCCAATGGCTCCTCTATTACGTATGCCTCCCTGGCTCCGCCATCCAACGTTACGTCTATGAAGGCTTTCCTCTCCACCTCGGTAACGTACACTGGAGCACAGATAACCACCTTTGGGTGGCTCAAAAAGCCCACTCCTCCGCTGGCCTTATCCAATACATGGCTTATCAGCGCTCCAGACATCTCAAAATCGGCTATCACACCATTCTGCAATGGCCTTACAGCCTCAACACCTTTGGGTGTCTTGCCTTCCATTGCTCTGGCTTCCCGCCCGAAGGCGATTATCTCCTTCGTACTCTTCCGATTAGCCCTTCGGTAAGCTATTACTGAAGGTTCGTCTATCACTATTCCTTTGCCTTTCACGTACACCACTATATTGGAAGTTCCCAAATCTATGCCTATGTCCTTGCCAAAAATCCCAGCCAATGAACCAAACATCCCTTTCACCATCTTTCAATAAAATTCTATGAAGGCCTTTAATTCTCTGTAGGCCAAAAGGGGTTATTCACTCTCTCGGCACCTATGACCGTTTCGGGGCCATGGCCTGGAAACACCTTGAGTTTATCGGGCATCTGGGCCAGTTTCCTAAGAGAGACTTCCAGGGCTCTTGGGTCTCCGCCAGGTAAGTCCGTCCTTCCCACACTCCGGGCAAAAAGGGTATCCCCTGACAAAAGAATATTTTCTTCTTGGTCCTTAACCAAGAAACAGCAACTACCCTTGGTGTGCCCGGGCGTATGGATGACCTCAATCCTCAAAGAACCCATTTCCAAAACTTGTCCGTCCTTCAGCATCATCTCCGCTGGAGCAGCAGCACAGGGCTTGCTCAGGAATAAGGAGAGATTAAGCTCTGGCTTTTCCAACATTGGGGCGTCAAACTCATGTATTCCTACTCCTTTTTTCGCTAAAGGCCTTATGCCTTCTACACCACAAATGTGGTCAGAATGGCCATGAGTCAAAAGCACCATTTCCAGTTGGATTTGGTTGTTCCCTATAAATTCTATAACTTCATCCACGGGCCCGCCAGGATCCACAAAGAAACCTATTCCCCTTGAATCCCAAACCAGATAGCCATTGGTCCACAAATCTCCTAAGGGAAATCTCTTAATGTTCATTGTCCTAGGACCTCCTTGCTATCCACTATAAGAGTGACCGGTCCATCGTTACAAAGCTCCACCTTCATGTGAGCCCCAAACTTTCCCCTTTCTACTGCAACACCAAGATCTTTTACGGCATCCATGAATGATTCATATAATCTTTCAGCCATTGCAGGTTCTGCAGCCTTGACGAAGGATGGCCTTCTCCCCTTGCGGCAATCACCATACAAGGTGAACTGGGAGACCACCAAGGCTTTGCCTCCGACGTCCCTGAGGGAAAGGTTCATTTTGCCGTTTTCATCCTCAAAGATCCTTAAGTTGACGATTTTCTCCGCCATCCAGCTAACGTCCCTATCGGAATCGTCACCCGTTACGCCAAGAAGGACCAAAAGTCCTTTATCTATGGCTCCAACAGTATCATTCTCAACCACAACCCTTGCCCAATCAACCCTTTGAACTACCGCTCGCAAAAACGTTCACCCCCGTATTACCTCTATTACACCCTTTACAGCGTTTATTTTAGCTATTATCTGATAGAGATGCTCTATATCTCTTACCTTCAAATCCACAAGTATTCTTGCTCGTCCCGTGCCTGTGACGGAGGCCCTTACCTGTAGGATCGTCCCATCACATGTGTTGATTGTATGAGCCACGTCAGCAAACAAGCCTGGCCGGTCGGTTCCATCTATTCGTAGTCTGGTGCTGTAGCGATCTGACCTTTTGTGCCCCCACTCCACCTCAACTAATCTCTCTTCAGGGACCTTCTCTACATTGGGACAACCTCGATTGTGGACCGTTACTCCTCTTCGCTTCGTTACCACTCCTATTATTGGATCTCCTGGAATGGGCTTACAGCAGTTTGCCCTGCTGACAAGAAGACCTTCTATGCCCTGAACCACTATTTCAGTGTCATAGGTTTTGCTTTCCTCTCTCTCCTTCGCCGTATCTAAGGGGGGTTCTTCTTTTATTGCTTTTGAAGTCTCCAACCCTAGATACTTCGAAGCCACTTGGGATGATCCCATCTCTCCGGACCCTATAGCAACCAGCAAGTCCTCCGCGTTGGAGTACCCCGCATCTTTGGCCACTTTGTTCAAGACGGCTGTTGATAGGACCACCGCTTTATCTTTATCTTCATCTTTTTCCTTGCTTAACCTTTTCTTTATCTCCCTTACGAGGTATTCCTTTCCTTTGGCTAGCTTCTCTTCTCGATCGCTCTTCTCTAACTGCCTAAAATAGGACCTTATCTTACTTTTGGCCCTACTGCTTTTGGCGATGTTAAGCCAATCTCTAGAAGGTTTTCCGTGAGGAGATGTAAGGATCTTCACTATATCGCCGTTTTGAAGTTCGTAATCTATGGGAACTATCCTGTTGTTCACCATCGCACCGATGAACTTGTTGCCCACCTCAGTGTGAATGGTATAGGCAAAATCCAATGGCGTGGAGCCTGCCGGCAAGGAGATGACGTCACCCTTTGGAGTGAAGACGAAAACTTCAGATGACAGAACGTCAGCCTTCAGATGTTCCAAGAACTCCGAAGGCTCAGAGGTCTCAGCCTGAGTCTCCAATGCCTGTCTTATCCAAGACAGCTTTTGATCCAGCTCGTCAAGTTTCTGCTTGCCTTCCTTGTACCGCCAATGGGATGCTACGCCATACTCGGCCAACCAGTGCATGTCCCACGTTCTTATTTGGACCTCAAGAGGCTCACCACTGGGACCTATGACCGCTGTGTGCAGTGATTGATACATGTTGCTCTTGGGATTGGCTATGTAATCGTCAAACTGCCCAGGCAAGGGCTTCCAAATCGTGTGAACCACACCCAGCACGGTATAACAAGTGGCTACATCGTCAACTATGACGCGCAACGCCAGAAGATCAAAAAGCTCCTCCAACGATAAATTTTTTCTGCGCATTTTCTCGTATATGCTGTAAAAGTGCTTTGCCCTGCCAGTTATATGGGCTTTTATGCCCATCTCATTCAGCTTCTTCTCCAGGATGGTCATGGCCTGCTTTATTATCTCTTCCCGTTCCGGAAGCTTCTTTTTGACCCTGCGCCTGATGTCATAATATGCCTCTGGATCGGCGATCTTAAAAGCTGCATCTTCCAGTTCTCTCTTTATTTGGTAAATGCCCAACCTATGAGCCAAAGGAGCATAGATCTCGAGGGTTTCCTTCGCTATCCTTATTTGCTTGTCCATCCTCAGATATTGTATGGTCTTCATGTTGTGGAGGCGGTCGGCAAGCTTGATAAGCACCACCCTTACATCCTTTGCCATCACCAAAAACATCTTTCTCAGGTTTTCTGCCTGATAATCTTCAAAGGATTTAAAGGTGATCTTACCAAGTTTGGTAACCCCGTCCACTAAGAGAAGGACATCCCTTCCAAACTTATTGGAAAGTTCCTCTGGAGTGACCGACGTATCCTCCAACACATCATGGAGTAAAGCAGCTTCCAAAGTGTTTACGTCCAACTCCATCTCGGCCAAGATGGCCGCTACCCTGATTGGGTGAACCACGTAAGGCTCCTTGGAAAGCCTAAATTGACCATCGTGAGCCAAGGCGGCAAAAACAAACGCCTCACCGCACTTTATCAGGTCTTCCTTGGACAAATAACTAGATGCCCTGGCCCAAAACTCCTGCCACGCCATCTTCACAGACATATCCCTCTGATCCTGAGGAATACGCCCAACAAAACTATCCCTCAGAAGACGCAGTGATTTTCGATCCCTGGTCAAAAGGGGCTCCTTGGGCTTGTTGTCCATTTTTTCAACTTCATCATGTTTGGATCTTTCTTTTTTTTCATCCATACTACATATCCCTACCGCTGCACCACATGCTCCAGCAGCATATCTAATTTCACGTTACCCTGCCAATAATTTATCTTCGGCTTATAAATCCATCCGTATGAATTTATTATTATATCCTTATATGGCGCTCCGTTAAAGGCTATATAACTATCCCTTCCTGATTTTATCCTGAAATGTTTACCCTCTCGGCCAAGAGGAAAGAGAGTTAAAGGTTCTTCCCTCTTCGCGAAGAACAGAGGAGCAGGGTTTGTCACCCCAAAGGGACCAAGTTTTTTTATCTGCCGAACTTCATCCAGCGTGAGCGATGAAGGGGAAAGTTCCAGCACCTCCAGCTCCTCGGAGACTGGCTCTATGTCCTTCAATATGCCGGTCATGATGTCTTTAAGCTTATCCCAGTACTTGGCATCAACGGAAAATCCAGCGGCAAACTTGTGTCCACCCCATGCCTCCAGATAGGGAGCCACCTCCGTAAGAACCTGAAGAGCATCTGAGCCTTTAGGTACCCTCAACGTTCCTCTGATGGTTTCCCCAACGGGGGCAGCCAAAGCTATGGCCTTGCCGGTCTCACTGCACAACCGACTTGCAACACCGCTTAGAACCCCTGCGGGCCATCTCTTGTCACATACTACGTGCTCCCCCTGTTCTATTAAAGGCCACAACTGCTCCAGCAGGTTGCTGGAAAGATACTGTCTCTTCCTATTCAGCGATATCAACTTTTGGACGCAAAGTCTGACGTCGTCTTGCCCTAAAAGGACCTTCACCGAAAGTTCCGCCAAATCCAATCTTCCTGCGGCATTGAGAGCAGGTATAACCTTCATTGCAAGGTCATCCTCATCAATGAGTCTCACCATAAGGCCCATCTCGCTCGCCAGCGTCCCAAGACCGCTTCTGGTCTGCTTTCGAAGAACTTCCATTCCTTCCTTAACCAATGCCCTGTTCAACAGGCCCAGCGGCATAGAATCAGCAATAGTTGCAAGGGCGACCAAATCCAGCTTGGATTTCAACCAGTCAGGGTCGAAAAGGCCACTTTTTGAGGCCCATTTCCATAAAACCCCTGTAGCACAGAGAGTTTGGCTCTCTGTACTTCCCCTCACGTGAGGGTTTACCACTATTGCACCCTCAGGCAAGACATCCCCTGGAACATGGTGGTCAAACACCAACACGTCCATGCCTGCTTTCGCTGCATCCGATAAAGCCTCTATGTCTTTAGTTCCACAATCTACTACTATCAGAAGGTCGCATTGGTTGTTAATCAAATTTCTAATTACACTTTTGTGGACTCCGTATCCCTGCTCATGTCTGTGGGGGATGAAATAGCGCACGTTCGTGAAGCTTTTAAGGGCTAGCTCCACTGCCAGGGTCGTAGAGGAGACGCCATCTACGTCGTAGTCGCCATAAACTACTACCCGCCTGGCTCCCTTGTTCCTCTCCCATACTTTCGCAGCAAGCTTCTCTTCTTCGGTAAATTCCAGGGAGTCCACGACGTTTTTTAGGCTCGGGTCAAGCCACTCCCGAGCCTTGGAAACGTTGCTCTTGTCGAAGCCGTATTTTATCCTCAAAAGGGCTGCCACCACTGGTGAGCAAGAACAACTGGCGGCCAGCTCCAGGTCCTGGGGTTCCACGGATTTGAATGAAAGTCTCTCTAATTGACAAACGTTCAAAACGCCCTACTATTCCTCCTTCTTGATCTCGTTCTCAACCTGCTGTGTCTCGTCTTTGGCCGCAGGATCAACCTTTGAAGAGGGTTCCTCCCCAAGGCCATATGTCTTCTTAGTCTCCCCTATCGCCCTTATAAGGGATTCCTTTTCTGTTTCCAATTCCTTTATCCTTTTATCCTTTTCTTTGAGTTGCTTTACCAGCTTGGCCCGGCTCTCCATAAGGGCAAACAAGGAGACTAGCCACATCAAGACTCCCCCAGCTGCAAAAATCAAAACCTCCCAGACGCCCTGCGGCAAAGTTCTTTCCCAGCTAAAGAACTTCACAAGTACCTCCTGGGAGTTCTGAAAAGCATAGAGCGCAGAAACCAGCATGGCCACCGCTATCGCTAGAGCATAACTTCTCACCTCTACCACCTTCCCTCTCAAAGCAAAAACGACCTATTTTATTTTAGCATGCTTCCTAGCTCTCTCCCAGACTCTTTTGTCGTCTTCTTTTTCAAGTGTAAGGGGCCACAAATTGCTTCCGTTTAATTAGTTGAAGGAGATGGTGGGAGTCCCAGGAGATGTTTTGAGCTCCCACCATTTTTAGTATAAAGGTGTTTACTTTGTCCAAGAGTATAGGGGGTAT
>Ga0182240_100352_pt1 | contig 15841 bp, 11 predicted proteins | sample hydfrates4_PW_90_FD_145594 | JGI IMG/M metagenome (GOLD analysis project Ga0182240, IMG submission 145594) | Subsurface microbial communities from deep shales in Texas, USA - hydraulic fracturing test 4_PW_90 | ecosystem: Environmental > Aquatic > Deep subsurface > Shale gas/oil reservoir >...
ATTGCCGGTATTGTTTGCCCTGTCCCGAAGGAGTGAACATCCCCGCTTGTTTCGAATCTTTAAATAATGCTACTATGTTTGAGGATATAACAGCTTTCAGGAAGAGGTATCATAATTTATTAGATGAAGACGAAAGGGCTTCAAAGTGTATTGGATGCGGAAAGTGTGAAAAGGCCTGCCCCCAGAATATTGCGATTCCGGAAATGCTAAAAGAGGTTGCTGAAAGCTTCGAAAAGACTTAAAGAGCCGGTGCGGCTCTTTTTTTCACTTACCAAACTCTAAGACTTTCTTTGGTCCACAAAAAAGCAGCTTTTAAGTGACTTTTTAGCAACCTTTTTAACATCTGCAACTACTTCGGACATTTCTAGGTGGTTATCAAACTTCCTGTACTTATTAGTGACTACTGCCAGCGAAATTGTCATTAACGGAAATTTAAACTGATTTCCCCGGCGATCGCGGGAGAGAATATAACCGTTTTCCCTTGTTTTTCGATCATACAATTCAGGAACGCGTCTATCCCACTCGCTAATTATAAATTGGCACAACCTTTCGTAATTTTCTATGCCTGTGAGAATTATGAAATCATCTCCGCCCACATGTCCCAGGAAGTTTTCCTGAGAAAGAAAGTTATTTAAAGCTGTTAGAAGCACTTCCTTTACCAGAAGAATTGCCTGATCTCCCATTTCAAAACCATAAAAATCGTTGTAAGCTTTAAAATTATCGAGGTCGCAATATATTAAAGCAAAGATTTTGCCATTTTGGATACGGTCATTAATTTCTTTTTGAATGCGCTGGTTACCGGGAAGCTCCGTCAGGGGATTGGCAAAACGGGCCAATTCCAGTTGAAGATAGGTCATTGCCTCCAGTAAATGTTGTATTGAAACATTTCCGAGATAATTATCGTCTTCAGTAACTATTATTTCATCATAAAGTTTGTGGTTTTGTCTGGTCATGGCTAACTGGGCCGCTTCTTCAATTGGTGTATTTGCCGGAAGTATCAAGGGGTTTGCATCCATGATGTTTGTGATTGTCTTTTTCCAGTATAGGGGAATACCGTACTGGGTAGCAAGCTTGTGATAGAGCTTGTCCCTCATAACCAGGCCTAATGGCCTTTTATTTTCCAGGATGACCAAGCAGTTTGCTTCCGGATGTTCATCAAAATATTGGGAAGCTGTTTCAGCCGTGTCGGTAGGTACCAGGGTAATATTTCTTTTAGTTATTTCTCCGAGAGTAAAACGGGCTTTTTTGTTTAGTTGTTTAGAACTTTCTTCCCGGCAAAGGAAAATTGCTTCATCTGATACTGCAGGGGGAGGAAAGTTCGGGCGTGCCAAAAAATAACCCTGACCAATTTCCACTCCAAGTTGTAATAATGTCTCCAATTCATCCTTGGTCTCAATACCTTCGGCGATTATCTTGGCGCCTAATTTGTATGCTAGGGATAACATGGTTTCCACAACCGTTCGTTTGACCTTACTTTGCTGAATGTTCTTTATTAGAGAAATATCAAGTTTGATAAATTCCGGCTGAAGTTCGGTAATGGATTGGAGGCTGGAATAGCCCGAACCCGCGTCGTCAACAGCAACATTAAACCCCTGCTGCCGGTAATGTCGTACGGTTGCTTCAAAGGCTGCAAAATCTTCGATTGCATTTCTTTCAGTTACTTCGAATACAACATTCCAGGGACTAATTCCCTTATTTTCCAATAATTTTCGTGTGTATCCCCTGCTGAAAGTTGGATCGTTAAAAACCTGGGGATCAATATTTAAAAACAGCTTTGTCCCTTCCGGTATGGAAGGCAATGAAGAAATGGCCGTTTCTCGAGCAACTTTTTCCAGTGTGTAGAGCAACCCCGCTCTTTTGGCAAAATCGAACAGTCTTAGGGGCGATTTGAAATAAGAGCCATTTGGACCTCGGGTTAAAGCCTCCAGGGCAAAAACCTTACCATTTTTTAAGCACACTATCGGCTGGTAGACAGTTCTTAATTTTTTTTCGTAGAGGATTTGCTTAAATTCTACCAGGTGCTCGTAAAAGTCCAGGTCAGTATGCTTTTTGGCAAAGGTAACAGCCTCCTTCAATGCGGTATATAATTTACTTGGCAGGCTGCGATCATTTTCGGGGGTTATTAATGAAAATCCTACATGTAATTGGACGGGTTGAGGTAAAACGCTGTTTTTAATTTCCTTATTGATATCTGTTTGTAAGCGCTTTCGTAGTAACTTGCACTTTTGGGCCAAATCATGAGGAATATTCCAGGTGACAGGGATGTGCATATAAAGAGCGAAATCATCTCCGCCCAGCTTTTCAATGTTTAAGAGAGATGAGCTTAACACTTCTTTACTCCGTATTTCTATAGAAGAGGATAGTATTTTTAGTATAAGCTGACAGGTGCTGCTTCCATAAAGTTCTTCTATTTTTGTGAAGTCTACAATATCAATATAAATCAGTCCAATTTTTTGCCCTTCATTGAGCAAATCGGAGATTCTGGCCTGAAGAGGGTTGAGTTTATATAATGTTTTTTTCCACATTAAGGTAACCTCCGCCGGTATTAGATAATTATGGTAAATATAATCATACCCCCCGAAGGTAAGATGGATATTAAGAACATGTTAAGATTTATTTAATATTATCCCAACTCCTAATATAAAATCCACCCTGCAGGGTGGATTTTATATTACTCAAGGGCACGGTCAAGTATTTCATACATTCTGTTGACCATATTCCTGTGATCATATAAAAGATCGGCGTCTATCAGGGCGTTATCCAGGAGCTGTCTGGCAGCTGTTTCGGCAATTGGATCGCCTTTTTTCTTTAAAACATTTAATAAAATAAATTAAAGGAAGGGGAAATTATTATGGATTTTATAAAAAAACTTTTGAAATTGCTTTGTAAAACTGTACCGGAGCCGGACAAGAGAAATCTGCAACTTGTTTACACACCGCAAGATGATGAGGGTATGGAAAATTTCAGTTTTTTGATGTCAACACTTTATCCTTTAAATGGACAAACAGATTTTACACCCATCCCATTGATGAAATGATTCTGATAATTTCCGGACACGGAGAAGCTATAATGGAAGATAAAAGTAAAAAAATTGGAACCCTGTTCCGTCATTTATGCCAAAGCAGGTGTAAAGCACCAGTGCAAAAACTATTCGGCTGAAAGCATGAAAATGGCCTGCTTCTATATTCCCGCTCTGCCTGATGAAATGGTTGAGAAAATAAAAGAAGGTGCCCAGAAACCTCTGGATAAATAGAGTCTAAAACTCCATCTGAATAAGTTTCATTTTATATAAAGCTCAGCAGAATACTGAGTGTTACTATACTGAATAATGTGCTGATAAAAGTAGTGGAAGATACCAAATCTGGTTTACAGTCAAATTGGAGTGCATACATAGCTGTAAATGTTGCTGAAGGCATAGCAGCCTCAACAATCATTACCCGTCCTAAAAGGGTGGAAACCGGCAGCATAAGTATTATACACCAAGCAATTATAGGGGAAATTATAAGACGAATAATTAATGCTGGAAAGGCTTCCCTCCACTGTAAATCATTAAGTTTGATTTCTGCCAACTGCATTCCAAGAACAAGCATTATAGTTGGAATAGCTGCATTAGCAATAAGGTCGATAGCCTTATAAATATTTTGGGGTAGTGGAAAATTGAAAATTTGCCAGATAAGCCCGAGAAGACAAGTATGGATAATAGGCATCTTTACAACGGAAAGAAGAGCATCCTCGATTTTAAGATGCCCTTTGGCGGCATAGTAAAGGCCTACTGTACTCATAATAACGGTATGAAAAACCATTATTACAACAGCATATTGAAATGCTGTTTCACCAAAGGCAAAAAGGATTACCGGCGCACCTAAGTTGCCGTTATTCATAAAAGCGGAAGTCAGGACAAGGGCACTTTTTTGTGTTGAATCGTACCCTTTAAAACGAAAGATCACTTCAATAAGTAAAATTATAAAAAAGGTTAAGAGAATACCGTAAGTTAAGATCTGCAGGTAAGTGGAATCAAACTTCGTGTTGTAAAAGGTACGAAAAATAAGGGCTGGTGTCATTAAATATATTGCTGCTGTAGAAATTGACTTGATATGGAGTTTTAGCGTTTTTTGCCCTATATAACCTATTAAAAAAACAAGAAAAACCGGAATCATTACTTCAATCATAATCATTTCCATGCACCTCGGAGTATTAAAGGAGATATATTATTTTTTATGCTCGTATATTCACAATCATATAAACATAAAAAAGTATAAATTATAGAATTTAAAATATCAATTCTTTTTTTAGATATTACTAATTTGCCACACCTTTGTTTTCAAAGTAGAATAAAAAACCGACCTTTTTTTATGGTTAAAACCAGCTCAATAATAACTTTAAGCCCAGTATCATCTCGCGACGACGAGTAAGCCCAAACAAGTGGAAACACAAGGGAGGGAAAAAGTGGCGCTGGGTGCAGATGAACCCATAGTAGTGATAAACCTTCGGCCTATGAGAACTGGTAACAGACTGGAGGATAAAACCGAAGGGATACTGTACTAAGTTGCAGTAGAACATAAAGATCCAAAAGCCTTTATGTTACGCGAAGGGGTGAAGATAACCAACTAATCGACAAAATATACCGAATTGAAAATCTAGAAGAGGCTGTAATTTATCCAAAATATGTAACTATACATCTAAAGAAGATAAAGAAGTTCAAGGAAAAGATAAAGCAAATGACCCCCAGAAATCATGGCATAAATTTAGAAGAAATGATAAAACGCTTAAATCCAGTCCTGAGAGGGTGGGCTAATTACTTCAGAGTTGCGAACTGTAAAGGAATATTTTCAAAACTGATGGCCTGGATACGGAGAAGGTTGCGGATGAAGAAAATGTGGGAGTGGAAAAGCTGGAGGCAGTTGCATAAAACACTTAGGAGACGGGGATATAAAGGAGAATTTGAGAAAATCTCCATGACAAGATGGCATAATTCAGCCAGCCCGTTAATAAGTATAGCACTGCCGAATAAGTGGTTTGATGAGATTGAATTAATAAACCTTGAAGAATACAATGTCGGCATTTTGCATTACTTCAGAGAGAAGTAACTGAGGTTTATCAGGAGCCGTATACGAGGCCCGTACATGAGTCTGTCTAACAATTATAAAAATTACCTGACAAAAAAAGAAAACGGCTATCACTGTCGAATCTATAATACAAGGGAGTTGATAGTATGCCGTTTATTGAAGGTGTAGATAGAAATCAAATAAACTTATTTCCTTATACATTGGATGATTATGTCAGTGAAGATAATCCAGTAAGAGTGATTGACGCTTATGTAGATAGTTTGAATTTAGAGGAAATAGGCTTTAAAATTTTTTCTGGCCAGAATGCTGGACAGAAACCCTATAGAAGAAAAGATCTACTTAAATTGTATATATACTGCTATATGAACAGGATTAGATCATCACGCAGGATGGAAGTTGAAGCGACTAGAAATATTGAGGTAATGTGGCTCGTAGGTAAAATTACACCTGATCACGGAACCCTCTCTGCGTTTATGAAAAATAACAAAGAAGCTATAAAGCAACTATTTAAAGAATTTACACTTATGTTAAAAGGTTTTGGACTTATTGATGGTAATCTCATAGCTATTGACGGTACAAAGATAAAAGCAAATAATGCAAAAAACAAGCATTATAATGAAAACATTATAAAAAAGAAAATAGAGTATTATGAGTCTAAAATTGAGGAGTATATCAATGATTTTTTAAACACGACGGATAATGAAAACCTAAAACAAACAATGACTGAGAAGATCGAAAGTTATAAAGCTAGAATAGAGCAGTTGACCACCCTTAAAAAAGATCTTAAAGAGCAAGGGAAGAAACAAGTGTGTTTAACCGACCCAGATGCAAAATCTATGAAAAATAACGGTAAATTTGAAGTTTGTTTTAACATGCAAACCGTAGTTGATAGTAAGCATAAATTATTAGTTGATTTTGAAGTGGTAAATGACGTTAATGATCAGAGTCAGTTATCAAATATGGTAAACAAAGCTAAACAAGTATTTGGGGAAGAAGAAATTACAGCAGTAGCAGATACGGGATATTTCAATATGTCTGAGATAATAAACACAGTAGATGATAGTACAGAAATATTGATAAAAAAACAAAAAGGTAAACAAGAAAAAATTCAAAATGGTTTTGATAAAGCAAACTTCCAATATGATAAAACTAATGATGTTTACATATGTCCAATGGGCTACGTATTAAAATTTAAGTGGAACGGCAAGCAAAATGGTAAAGATTATAAACGCTATACATGTGAAAATTATATGGATTGTGGAAAAAAAGATTCTTGCACTTCATCTAAAGGTGGAAGAGCTGTAACAAGGCTTAAAGAAGAAGAAATCATAGAGATGGTAGATGAAAACACCATCAAGAAAAATGATATTTACAGAAAAAGGGGATCGATTGTTGAGCATCCTTTTGGAACAATTAAAAGACATTTTGGCTATACATATTTTTTAACAAGAGGGCTTAATTCAGTAAATGCTGAGGGAGGCTTTATTTGCCTTGTTTATAATTTGAAACGACTGATTAACATCATGGGGGTTAAGGAATTAGTACGACGTTTTAGAGAGATTATAGCCTCAAGATTATACATATTTTTTATCCTTTTAAAAATTACCAAAAAAGCCCTTTCTTTTATGGATTTTAATATATACAAAAGTATTTGTTAGACAGACTCACGTACGGTTCTGTGAGAGGAATGAAGTCGGGATAAATTTCCCGACTTCTACCTACTCGATTATTTGTACCTCAACTGTTAAAAGATTTGACCTTTCTACTAATGTCGGAATTCTTATAATTGTGTCGAAAAGAAGGGAAAATGGATTTTTAAAACAAATTATTTAGTAACTTATATATTCATTTTAATAATATTAAAGGATTGAAATAAAACAACTTATTCAAGAGTCAGCCAATTCAAAATTAGAAAGGTTTGACTTTTTATGGATAACATTCTCTTTATTGCTCCTACCAAAGAAATGGAAAATAATGCGCGTCGTATCTTAAAGCATGAAAAAGGTGTAGAATTTTGCACTGCTTTAATTGATACTGCTTTTAATGAAGTTGAAAAGAGACGTAAAAAAATAGATGTTATACTATCACGAGGTGGAACGGCTTTAAAACTGATTGAACAAGAAAAAAATATTCCCGTTGTTGAAATACCCGTTACTGTTATGGATGTATTAGAGGCTGTCAATAAGGCTATAAATATTTCAAAAAACATTGGTTTTATAAAATTTTCAAATATTCCCTCATATTCAAATATTGTTAGGGAAGTTTTTAAAGTAGAACCTCGTGTGTTTAATATTTTGCATACTTCCGAAACTATAAAATATATAAGAGAAGCTACTAGTGAAGGTATAAAAGTTATTCTTGGCGGTGCTTTAACTGTAAAATATGCAGAGATGTTAGGTGTTGAGTCTGTACTCATTAAGTGGAGTGATGAATCAGTTCAGGAAGCTTTTACAGTTGCTAACTGGATAAGTGAAATACAAAAACAAGAAATTGAGAATGCAGGTGAACTAAAAGCTATCCTTAATTCCACTGAAGAAGGATTAATAACATTAGATAGAAATGGAGTGATTGAAGAAATAAATCCTGCGGGAAGTCAGATAATTAAGCTGCCCTCGCAAATGATGATAGGAAAAAAAATTGATACTATTATTAAAGGTCTAGATTTTAACGGTTCTATTCCGGGTTTTAAAACAATTTCAAATGCTGTGGCAACTATTAACTATGTTCAAATACTTGCAAACTATCAACCTATTATTGTAGGGCAAGATCTGGTTGGCGGAGTTATAAGCTTTCGAAGAACTTCCAATATCTTAGAAGACGAAAGAAGATTAAGATCAAGGACTGTTAACGAAAATCATCAAGCACGATACAAACTTAAAGATATAATAGGTTGTAGTGAGGCTATACAAAAAATAAAAGTTAAGGCTGAAAGGTACGCAAAAAGTAATTCTACTATCCTTATTTATGGTGAAACTGGAACTGGAAAAGAAATGTTGGCTCATGGCATTCATTGTGCTAGTGGTAGATCAAATGGTCCATTTATTTCCGTTAATTGTGCAGCTTTTCCTGAAACATTACTCCAAGCTGAGTTATTTGGATATGAAGAGGGAGCTTTTACGGGATCGCGTAAAGGTGGAAAACCTGGATTGTTCATTCAAGCAAATCAAGGTACTATTTTTCTTGACGAAATTGAAAGTATGTCTTTTGCAATGCAAACTTATCTTTTACGAGTTTTGCAGGAAAAAGAAGTTCGTCCTGTAGGAAGTCGAAATATAATTCCTGTAAATATAAGAGTTATTGCTTCAACCAATGAAGATTTATGGGGCTTAGTCCAAAAAGGTCAATTCCGTAAGGATTTATTTTATCGTTTAAATACATTAAATTTACGTATGCCTCCTTTAAGAGAACGTTCGGAAGATATCCCTTTATTATTAAGATATTTTATAAATACAAATCAACTTCAAAATTTAGAAAATGTGCTAAAACCTGATTTTATGGAAATTCTTTTAGAATACTCGTGGCCTGGTAATGTAAGAGAGTTACGTAACTTTATACACAAATTGTCTGTTATAAATCACGATGGAGAATTAACATTGCATAAAATAAAAAGTATTTTAAAAAATAACATAATTGAAACAAGCGATTCGAAAGAATACGTACATGTAGCCGGTACTCTTCAACAAATACGAGAACAATTAGCGGCATGGGTACTACAAAAGGAAAAGGGCAATAAACAAAAAGCTGCAAAAAAACTTGGAATTTCAGCGACATATTTACGGAAGTTAATTGATAAGGGTGGTAGTAATGAATTTTAAAATAGGTATAATTGCACCATATCGTGAATTGGTAATTCTTGCTCGTAATGTAGTTGGTGACGAAATTGAAAATTTTTTAATTACTGAAGGTAGGTTTTCTCAAGCTGTGGAACGTGCAAAAGAGCTTAAGGAGTTAGGGGTTGAGGTTATTATCTCCAGAGGGGCTACAGCTATGGCAATACAAAAGGAAGTGAATCTTCCGATTGTTGACTTGCAAAGTGGAGATAGTACTGACCTTTTAAAGGCTATACTTGAAGCTAAACAATATGGAAGAAAAATTCTAGTTACAACTCACCGTAATGGTCTAATTAATAAACATTTATTAGAAAAACTCTTAGATATAGAAATAATGCTTTTTTATTTGCAGGAAGAAAATAACCTTCAAGGACTTCATCATTTTATTTCAGGGTTAAATGTTGATGTAATAGTAGGGGGAGCAGACACGTATGAAAAGGCTGTATCAATGGGTTTTAAGTCAGTAAGAGTAGATTGTTCTAAAAAAACACTCGAGAAAGGTATTACACGAGCAAAGCTAGCAGCTAGTGTTCGTCGTAAACAAAAGCTTGAAGTTGCAAAAGTTTTAGCTGTTTCTGAAGCAGTTAGAGAAGGAATTATAGCAATAAATAATAATAGAGAAATTACATTAACCAATCCTGCTATAGAACAAATGGTTCGTTATTTTGCTAATGCAAATGGTAAAAATTTGGAAGATATATTGCCAGAAGGAAAATTAAAAGAGATCCTGTTAAAAGATAAGAGAGGATTTATTTTAGAAAAATTGGAAGGTAAAGAAATAATAGCAAATGTTAGGCCTATTATATTTCAAGGTCGCGAATTGGGTTCAGTAGCTATGATTAGTCAACTTTCTGATTTTCGTGAGGGAGAGCGTAAAATAAGAAAAGAATTGGCTAAAAAAGGGCTAGCTGCAAAAACAAATGTGATGGAAATAATTGGACAAGAATCAATAATTGAGTCTGTTAAGCTTGATCTGTACAGATATGCAAAAACTGAATTACCAGTACTTATTTACGGAGAAACTGGAACTGGTAAGGAAATGGTTGCGCAAAGTATTCATAACGCAAGTAATAGACGAAATGGACCTTTTGTTGCCCTAAATTGCGGAGGTTTAATGGGATCGCTGTTAGAAAGTGAACTCTTTGGTTATGAACAAGGTGCTTTTACTGATGCGCATAAAGATGGAAAATTGGGATTATTTGAGATTGCCCATGGGGGAACTTTGTTTTTAGATGAAATTAGTGAAATTCCTCTTGAATTGCAGTCACGCTTATTACGTGTTTTGGAAGAAAAAATGATACGACCTTTGGGTAGCAGCAGGATGATACCGGTTGATGTTCGTATTATTACAGCTACCAACCGTGACCTTAAGAAAGAGGTTAAAGAAGGACGTTTTCGTAAAGATCTTTATTATAGGTTGAATGTATTAGAACTAACACTTCCGCCTTTAAGAAAACGTCAAAGGGATATACCTTTACTCGCTCAACACTTTCTGCACCAGTATGCAAGTAAAGATAATAAAAAATTATCCCTTTCCTCCAAAGCATCCGCAATTCTTTGCCAATATCAATGGCCTGGTAACATTCGTCAACTGAAAAATGTGATGGAACGACTTGTGATGCTTAGCAATGCTAATGAAATTAACGAAGAACTAGTAAAGGAAGCATTAATGGAAGAACCTGGTGGTGATCCTCTTAGAACAGGAATTGAAGTTGAATTTGAGGGTACACTGCGAGAAATGGAATCAAAGGTAATAAGATACTACTTAAAATACTTTGGAGGTAATAAATCAAAAACTGCAGAGGCGTTAGGAATAAGTAGGGTACATTTGAGTAGGCGCTTAAAACAAGAAAATTAAATAAAATAATTAATAATAAAAAAGCCTTATTGTTAAAAACTTACAGCAAGGTTTTTTTAAAAGTAGATAAAATAAAACTGTAACATTTATTTTTTTTATATTAATAAATGTTACAATGTTCGAACTCCATACTACGTTATCTCGAGCTTTTACGGTTGGCATACATTTTGCAATAGTATATTTTCAAAAGGTGGCCGCCTGTATATTAACTTAAGAGTGACATTCAATTAAAACTTGACTAAATATTTGACAAACTTTAAGGGTTTCTGCTTGGAGGTAAGAAAATGAGGCGATATAATATTGCGTTATTACCTGGAGACGGAATAGGACCTGAAGTACTTGTAGAAGGGGTGAAGGTGCTTAACAAAATAGCCAGTCTTGATAGTGATTTAGAATTCATCTTTGAATATTTTCCATGGGGCTCAGAATATTATCTTGAAAATGGCAAAATGATGCCAGATGATGCACTGGACATCTTGAAAAAGTATGATGCAATTTATTTTGGTGCTGTTGGTTTACCCGAGGTTCCAGATTGGATACCAGCGCATCAACTTCTTTATAAAATCAGAAGGGGTTTTAATCAGTACGTAAATCTTCGTCCTGTTAAAAGGTTACAAGGTGCCCCTTGTTACTTAAACCGAGATCTTCCAATTGATATGGTCTATGTTAGGGAAAATGTGGAAGGAGAATATACCGATATTGGTGGTCGTCATTATACTGGGTCCTCTTTAGAAACTGTAGCTCAAGTTAACTTATTTACTCGTACCGGAACAGAAAGGATTATGCGTTATGCCTTTAAATTAGCTGAAAAAAGGAGGGGAAAAATAGCAAGCATAACAAAATCAAATGCGTTAATGCACTCAATGGTTTTCTGGGATGAGATTTTTGAAGAAGTTAAGTCTGATTATCCGGATGTTGAAGCACGTCAAGTGTTGGTAGATGCTATGGCAATGTTTATGGTAACAGAACCGGAAAAATTTGATGTGTTAGTTGCATCTAACCTTTTTGGAGACATTTTGACTGACTTGGGTGCTGCTTTACAGGGCGGTTTAGGTTTTGCTCCCAGCGGAAATATTAATCCGGAAAAAGAATATCCATCAATGTTTGAACCTGTTCATGGCTCATCTCCTAAAGATAAAGGAAAAAATAGAGTTAATCCAATTGCTACTATATGGGCAGGAAAGCTAATGCTAGATCATTTAGGAGAGCAAGCATGGGGAGAAAGAGTATTGAATGCTATTGAAGAGGTCCTTATTGATGGAAATGTTCGAACCCCTGACATTGGAGGTAATTCTTCAACCCAGGAAATGGGTGATGCTATTGCAGATAAACTGCGTCATATTTACGCAAAAGCAGTTGGGTAATTTAATTTAGAATTTGTAGATAATTAGTAAATGGATTTTAATTATAAAAAAATATGATGGAGGGGTTAAAATGAGAAAAAAGACTTTATTAATTTCTTTGGTATTGGTATTGACAGGTCTATTAATTATTGGGTGTTCAAGTGGAAACACAACCGAGGCGGAAGAGGGGGCATCTAACAACCAAGAGGCAAAAGTTATTACAGTGGGACATGTTTTAGCACCAGAGCATCCCTATCATAAAGGTCTTCTAAAATTTGCCGAGATTGTAGAAGAAAAAACTGAAGGTACATATAAAGTTGAAGTGTATCCCAGTGGACAAATCGGTGGTGAACGAGATATGGTCGAGGGTATGCAGTTAGGAACAGTTCATGGAGGTCTTATTGGCGGTACGCTTGGTCTTGTTGAACCTAAGTTTATGGTTACAGATTTACCATTTATTTTCAGGGATCGGAAACATGCTTATAAGGTATTGGACGGCTCCATTGGACAAGATCTGCTAGATTCATTATCTAACCACAAATTGAAGGGGCTATGCTTTTGGGAAAATGGTTTTAGACAAATAACCAATTCCAAAAGGCCCATAAAAACCCCTGCTGATATGGAAGGATTAAAGATTCGTACTCCTGAAAATAAGGTGCAAATAGCTGCAATTGAAGCAATGGGTGCAAATCCTACTCCGATGGCATTTCCCGAGTTATTCACAGCTTTGGAGCAAAAAGTTGTTGACGGTCAAGAAAACTCACTTTCAATAATTGCTAGTTCACGTTTAGATGAAGTGCAAGAATACTGTACTATTATCAATTATATGTATCAGCCTGCTACGTTTGTTATGAGTAAGAAATTCTTTGATGGATTACCTTCGGATATACAGAAGATAATAATGGAAGCTGCTCGTGAGGCTCAAAAATATGAGCGTCAATTGATTCAAGAAGAGGACGAAAAGCTAGCTAAGGAACTGAAGGAAAGAGGTATGAAAATTAATACAATAGAAGACGTTTCATTGTTCCGTGAAAAAGTTAAACCCGTTTATGAACAGTTTTCTGAAAAGATTGGAGCAGATTTGATACAGAGTATTATTGATACTAAGTAATTTAAGAAAAGGTGGCAGTAAGAGCTTTTGTTATCAATTTAATAAATTATTACCTATAAAAATTTAAAAGAATCTCTTGCTGCCGCTTTCTTCCTACTTTGATAATTCGTTTTATATTATTTTATGTGTATTTCGGAGGTAATCGCAATGAAATTAATAAACAGGATGACTTCTGTTTTGGAACAACTTTGTGCCGTAATGATGATTATTATGATAGTAGTTGTTTTTATGCAGGTAATTGCTCGATATTTTTTACACAATTCCTTAACTTGGAGTGAAGAATTAGCGAGATATTTGTTAATTTGGATAACATTTTTTGGTTCAGCGTTAGCCCTAAAACAAGGGGTGCATATTAACGTAAATCTTTTATTACAAGTCCTACCAACTAATATGAAGAAAGTTGTACTGGTTATAAACGATATTTCTATATCTGCCTTTTTGACTGTACTTTTATTTAAAGGAATAGATTTAGTTAGATCTACGATACATCAGCCTTCACCAGCAATTGGCATCCCGATTGGTTTGGTTTATATTGTTATGCCTCTAAGTGCGATTGCCATGTTATTATTCCTATTTAACGAATTTTTTAAAAAAGTAATAAAAAAAGAATCTGAATTAGATTCTCACGGAACAAGAAGCTTTTGATAGCAAATAACAATACTCTTTGGGGGCATGGTTATGGTAGGTGTATTATTCGTTTCGCTGGCTGTGTTTTTTTTAATAGGGGTTCCTATAGCGTTCTCTTTAGGATTAGCAAGTTTAATTACACTTTTGGTACGAGTTCCGCCCATTCCTTTAGAAGTAATACCTCAACGAATAATTGTTGCAGCAGATTCTTTCCCTTTAATGGCAGTTCCATTTTTCTTATTAGCAGGTAATTTGATGGAGAGTGGAGGAATATCAAATCGCCTTATTAAATTTGCTGGTGCACTAGTTGGGCATGTGCGCGGAGGAATGAGTTTCGTTGCGGTGTTGGCAAGTGTATTTTTCGGGGGAATTTCAGGTTCAGCAGTTGCTGATACCACAGCTATTGGAAGTATTACAATACCTGCTATGCTTAGGCGTGGCTATAATAAAGGTTTTGTTGCAGCTGTTCAAGGTGCTGCTGGAACTATTGGAGTTTTAATTCCTCCTAGTGTACCTTTAATTGTTTATGGTGTATCAGTTGGAGGAGTCTCAATTGGTGACCTGTTTATTGGTGGAATAATCCCGGGGTTGATGATGGCTATAATACTTATTTTGGTATCTTATATTATTGCTATTAAGATGGGTTATGAAGGAGAAGCTAGGCCAACCATAAAAGAAACTGTAATTGCATTTAAAGAATCTATTTTGGCCCTTTTGATGCCTTTAATAATAATTGTGGGAATTAGAACCGGAATTTTTAATCCAACTGAGAGTGCTGTAGTAGCAGTAATATACAGTCTAATAATAGGTAAGTTTGTATATAAAGAATTATCTTGGCAAAAAATACATCAAATTTTAATAAAAACAGCAATAAGCACAGGAGTTATTATGATAATTATCGCAACTGCCTCACTTTTCGGTTGGTTACTTACAATTGAACAGATTCCGCAGTGGGTATCAATTAAAATGATGAGTATTACCTCTAGCAAGATTGTTTTTCTCGTACTACTTAATATTATTCTCCTTATTGTTGGAACATTTTTAGAAACAAATGCCGCCATTATTATGTTAGCCCCTTTGTTATATCCTATAGCTGCTCAATATGACATTAATTTGGTACATTTTGGTCTTTTAATGATAGTAAATTTGGCAGTTGGTATGATTACTCCACCATTAGGTGTAACTTTACTTATATCATGTGGAATTACAAATGTTTCACTATCACAAACCACTAGCGTTGCATAAAAATTATCCAAAAAAGTCAAGTAGTAATTTATAAATTTGCCATTTTACAACATATAACACATATATAAAATTTTACCATCTATTTTTTCCTGTTGTGGTTAAAGGACTAGTAGCATTAAAGGGTAGTCCTTATCCACATTTTACCAACTCTATGCTTGGCTTAATTTACAATATAACTGGATCATAGGTTAAGTCATCTAGATGAGATGTTTCTCCTGTAATCACCTGCCTTTCAGTCATTTGGTAGATTAGTTCATGCTTCATTCGATGTCGACCTTTTGAGTCAAGTCTTTCTTTGTGGTACAGTTTTTTGACAAAAGAAGTAAAAGGTTCATAAAGGCAGGTATGTAACAGACGTTTAATAGTCTTTAAAGATCCCTTGTAGCCAGCTTTTAATTTAAGTAATACCAACAAACAATAAGTAGTAAGTGCTATGAATACCTGATTTTCTACTGCCTGCTGGCTTAAACCGTAAAAATGTTTGATATGAAAATTCTGCTTTAGCCATTTAAAGAAAGTTTCTATTTGCCAGCGATTACGGTAGATATCACTTATTTCTTCTGCAGACAATTCAAAGTCATTTGTAACAATAATTACGGATTTTCCTTCAGTGTCTTCGGTTTCTATGAGTCTTAGGGGATGCTGCATTTTTGTTGTCCCCTCTTTACCAAGGTAAACCTTTTGATCTTTCTTGATATTGCTTTCTGGATTAGTGGGAAATTCTTCAACTACTTCTACTAGTGCATTACTTTTTAGACGAC
>Ga0182240_100354_pt1 | contig 15710 bp, 15 predicted proteins | sample hydfrates4_PW_90_FD_145594 | JGI IMG/M metagenome (GOLD analysis project Ga0182240, IMG submission 145594) | Subsurface microbial communities from deep shales in Texas, USA - hydraulic fracturing test 4_PW_90 | ecosystem: Environmental > Aquatic > Deep subsurface > Shale gas/oil reservoir >...
TTGCAGGTACTATGACACTCGAAGAAGCAGGAGACGTTATTTACAACGAAGTTATAGAAGTACTTTCCGGTAAGCTAACCAAGTGTGAAATTCTAAAAGAACGCACCGGATTTGCTATTCACCGTGTTGGATTAAGTATTTAGGGTTGGCTTATGCTGAACAAATAGATCAATTTAATAAATTTCCCGTTGATAAAGGGGCTGAATCAAAAATCATGATTCAGTCCCTTTTACTTTAAATAAGATTACTTCCCCTTCAAAGAAAACACGATAATATTCTGGCTTCTCTAATTTTAAAAAAATAAATAAAAATCAAAAAAACTAGAAGGAATTTTCTTAGAAATGTCGAATACAGAATATAAAATACAGCATGCTAAACTCAGAAGGAGGTCCTTTTTTAGATGAAAATTACCAATGTTGAAGCAATTACACTTTCGGTGCCAATTAAAAATCCTATCAAAGCACCTATTAGCATTCCTTATGCAGATGAATTGGAAAAGGTGGTGTTTAAGGAATATCGCACTACACTAGTAAAAGTCTCTACTGATTCTGGAATTACAGGTTATGGTGAATGTATGGTTCGTCTTGCACCAACTGCAACCAGAGATATCGTCGAATACATAAAGCCTATCTTAATTGGTAAGGAGCCTATGAACACCGAATATATTTGGGAACTGCTTTTTGGAACTATGATGAATAGGGGACATTATCAAGGATTTTATATTGAAGCTATTAGTGGAATAGATGTAGCATTATGGGATATCAAAGGCAAGGCATTAGGATTACCGATTTATAAACTTTTAGGAGGGCCAGACAACCCAAAAATTTGGGCATATGCATCATCTATTCGCTTTAGAGGAATGGAAACAATGTTAGCTACTGCTAAAAAGTTTGTTGACCAAGGATTTACTGCAATGAAGATTAAAATTGGTCAAGGTTTTGAAACAGACGTTATGGCAGTTGCTGCTGTTAGAGAACATGTTGGGGATGATGTTACTTTAATGGTTGATGCTAACTGTGGATATGATGTTAAAACTGCCTTGAAAATTGGAAGAGAATTAGAAAAGTATAATATTAGATGGTTTGAAGAGCCAATATCTCCTGATGATTATGATGGGTATAGAAGATTATCGGAAAGTTTGGATATCCCGATTGCAGCGGGAGAAGCTCATTTCCTTAAATACGGTCTAAAAGAACTAATTGTAAGAGGTAAGGTAGATATTATTCAACCAAACGTATGTAGAGCTGGTGGAATTACTGAATGCTTAAAAATTCATGGATTAAGCAGTGCTTTTAATGTGCCTTATCTAGTTCATACCGGTAGTTCATCTGCAGTATGTATAGCTGTTTCATTGCAACTGGCAGCTGCATTTAAAGATTGTTTTATTTTTGAACATATGCAGAGTGACTGGTCTAAAGAGCAGAAAAATCCTTTAAGATGGGATCTAACTCCTCTACCTATTAAATCTTTTAATAGTGGATATATAGAATTAGAAGATAAGCCAGGTATTGGTGTAGAAATTAATGAAGAAGTTATTGAAAAGTATAGAATTTAAGGAGGTTGTTAACTAATGTTTTCAGTTGATAACGGGTTTAATTTTGATGCCAGATTAAATTTAAGATTTAAAGCCGGTATAGTAAAAAATGTAGGTCAGGAATTGGCTGGAATGGGTTTTAAAAAAGTTTTAATTGTAACAGACCCAGGTGTTTTAAAAGTAAAATTGCATGAAAATTTGGTATCTTCCTTAAATGAAGAAAATATTGAATATGAAATTTTTTCAGAAGTTGAGCCTAATCCAAGGGATACAACTTGTGAAAAAGCCGCTGAAATGGCTAAAGAAATGAATATAGATGCAGTAATCGGAATTGGTGGAGGAAGCTCCTTAGATACAGCAAAATGTGTTGGATTTTTACTAACTAATCCAGGTCGTGTTAAAGATTATAATGGAAAAAACAAAGTCAAAAATGAACCTGTGCCCATAATAGCCATACCTACTACAGCAGGGACTGGTAGTGAAGTAACTGCCAATGCAGCTATTACTGATGCAGAACAACATATAAAAATGTCTGTACGTTCTCCGAAGATAATTCCTCAATTAGCAATACTTGACCCGGAATTATTAAAAACTTTACCACAACATATTGCAGCATTTAGCAGTATGGATGCTTTAATTCATGCAGTAGAAAGCTTCTTATCTAAAAGATCTACTACCATAACCGATTTCTTTAACTTAAAGGCTATTGAATTGTTAAGTAAATACATACGGCCTTTTTATGCAGAACCTTCAAATACGGAAGCCGCCGGTAACATGCTATTAGGAAGCATGTTTGCAGGGTTAGGTATAAGTAATACAGGTACAGGTAATGCCCATGCTTTAGGTAGAGCATTAGGTGGAGAATACGATATGGCCCATGGTCTGGCATGTTCTGTCGTTTTCCCATATGTAATGAAATTTAATGCAATGGCTCGACCCGAAAAATTTGTTGAAATTGCAAAAGCCATGAATTTACAAATAGAAGGGTTAACTGTTAAAGAGATAGGACAACAAGTTGTGCAAGAAATGTTTGATTTATTAAATGAACTAAATATTCCTGCTAAACTAAGTGAATTAAATGTTACCAAAGAAAGTTTTGCAGGTATGGCCAAAGTTGCAATAAATAATGTTGCTCCAAATCCAAGAAAAACAACTGAAGCGGATCTAATCAGTATATTTGAAGAAGCTTTTTAATCTTTACTTTAAATTTTTCAAACTGAGAGGAGGTGTAATTACTTTATACTTATTTCAAATACTTGTTTTAAAAATTAAAAGGGAGGGGTAACTTTGAAAAAATTAAGTAAAATATCATTAATTATTGCTTTACTTTTTGCATTGTCACTTGGGATTGTTGGTTGCGGGCAAAGTGGGAATGATCAGAACCAGGGAGATACGTCCGAAAAATCTGAAGATAATGCTTCCCAAGAAAAAACTTATAATTTTGTAGTCGGTCATACAGGTTCAGGTGAAAACCATACAGTTAAAATCTTTTTCGATGAGTTTAAAAGGATTGTTGAAGAGAAAACAGAAGGACAAGTCAAATTTGAGCTACATGGTGCTGGGGAATTAGGTGGAGACAAGCAGTTGGTAGAAAGTCTAAAAATAGGAACCATTGATATTGCCAGTGCTGCAAGCAATAATATGGCAAGCTTTACTGATGCTTACTTATTTGGAGATTTGCCTTATATCTATAAATCCAGGGAAGGTATGCACAAGGTTTTCCAGGGTGAAATTGGTAAAGAGCTTGGAAAACAAGTGGAAAAAGAAGTAGGAAATAAAGTATTGACTTATATAGATGTAGGCGGTTTCCGTTTGCTTTGTAATACTAAGAGACCTTTAAAGACACCGTCAGATACAAAGGGAATAAAACTCAGAAGTACCGCTTCTCCTCTATCTTCCGCTTTATTAAAAGCGTGGGGGGCTAGTCCTACCCCGGTTCAATGGTCTGAAACATATTCAGCAGTTGAACAAGGAGTAGTGGATGGTCTTCATTTGCATCCGGTTTGGCTTAGCCTAAATGGCTTTGGAGAAGTTGTTAAGTATGCTACGGAAGTTAAAGCTGCTTCTAATGTGCATGTTGTTCAAATGAGTATGAATGCCTGGAATAGCTTGTCAGAAGATTTACAGCAAAAAATATTAGACGCAGCTTATGAAGCAAGAGATATAGCTAATAAAGCCGATGCGGAAAATGAAGCTATGTTTAAAAAGCAGCTTGAAGAAAAGGGAGTTGAAATATATACTCCTACAGAAGAAGAATATAATCTCTGGAAAGAAAAGGGTAAGGCAATTTGGGCTGATTTTGAAGACAAATTTGATCAAGACTTCTTACAAAAAGTACTTGAAGTTCAGTAAAAAAAATTATGGGGGATTAGAGTAAATCTAGTCCCCCAGCCCATAAAGGTGGTGGATATTTAGATGGGTGAAGCCAATTATTATTCTAAAATTAAAAGGATACAAAATAAGGTTAATTCAGTTATTAATTTTATTGATAAGGCGAATCAATTATTTATAGTTATTCTGATGGTAGGAATGACATCAGTCGTTTTACTGCAAGTTTTTAGAAGATATGTTTTAAATTCTGCACTTTTATGGCCGGAAGAATTAGCAAGATACTTACAAATTTGGTTGACTTTCTGTGGAGCTGCGGTTGCTTTGAAGGCAGGAGAACATGTTGGAGTTGAAGCTATTATTCAGTTAATTCCAGAAGGGGTACAACGTTTTATACGGTTATTATTCAAAATTGTTGTAGTTATATTTTTATTAGTATTTATAAAGTTTAGTTGGGTTGTTGCTGTTATGAATGTGTCTTCCACCTCCATGGCATTGGGAATCTCCTTCTTTTGGGTAAGGATGGCACTACCGGTTGGTGGATTACTGATGCTATTAGCACAGCTTGGAAATATATTTAATGATATAGTTGAGATAACGACGTCAGGATGAGCTTCAATAGGGTAAATATGGAGGTGAATAATTAATGGTTACAGTTTTTCTGATAGTTTTTGCTTTACTGTTATTTTCTGGTACTCCAATAGCCTTTTCCCTGGCAGTTTCTGCTACATTGTTTTTATATATTGGAACAACACGTCCCACTCATGCCATTGTACAGCAAATGTTTACTGCTTCAGATTCATTTCCGTTAATGGCTATTCCCTTTTTCTTACTTGCTGGAGAGCTTATGAATGAAACCGGAATAACTCAAAGGCTTGTAAACTTTTGTAACATACTTATCGGTTGGATTAGGGGAGGACTGTCACAGGTTACGGTTGTTGCTTCAATGTTTTTTGCAGGTATTACAGGATCCGCAATAGCTGATACTGCTGCTATCGGTTCTATTCTTATCCCCTCAATGGAAGAAGAAGGTTTTGATTCTGAATTTGCTGCTGCTATTACCGCTGCCGCTTCAGTCATAGGACCGATCATACCACCTAGTATTATTATGGTAGTATACGGGACTACTTTGAATATGTCCATAGGAGCTTTGTTTGCTGCCGGTATGATTCCAGGGATACTGATTGGTTTGGGACTGATGATTGCGGCATATATTGTCAGCAAAAGAAAGAAATACCCGAAACATAAGCTTGATTGGCGTGCGAGTACATTGGCCAAAGGTTTTAAGGATGCAGTTTTGGCTTTATTAATGCCGATAATTATTCTGGGTGGAATATTATCCGGTGTTTTCACTGCCACGGAAGCCGGAGCAGTTGCAGTTGCATATTCTTTGATTGTTGGACTATTTATTTTTAGAAGTCTTGACCTAAAAAAAATCTATAACTCTATGTTAAAGAGTGCTGTCAGTACCAGTACTATAATGCTTATAGTTGCTGCCTCCAATCCCTTTGGCTGGGTATTGTCAATAGAACAAATTCCTCAGATGATTGCTAATGGGATAACGGGAATAAGCAATAATCCTTTAGTAGTATTACTGATTATTAATGTTTTACTTTTAATAGCGGGTATGTTTTTAGAAACTAATGCAAATGTTTTAATTTTGGGGCCTATTTTGTTACCTATTGCCGTTTCATTGGGAATTAACCCAATACACTTTGCTATGATTATGATAGTCAATTTAATTATTGGTCTTATTACACCTCCGCTTGGCTTATGTTTGTTCATTACGGCGCCAATTGCACACATATCAATTGAAAAGCTCAGTATAAGCATAATTCCTTACTTAATGGTTGAAATAGCTGTACTTGCTCTTATTACATTGATACCTGAGATATCCCTGTTTATACCAAGATTATTTGGATTTAGTGTATAAGGGGTGAAAGTCTATGTGGAAAATAAAACCTCTTAATTTAGGTAAGCTGGAGACTAGTAAAAACGGTTTGACTTTTGGTAAGGGAAACGGGGAAAAACAAGAAGTACCCTGTATAGGCTGGTTACTTACCAATGCAAAGGGTGAGGTAGTTTTAGTGGATCCTGGTCCTAGTGATGATGAACAATGGGGGACAAAATACCATAATCCTTTTAAAAAGAAAGATGAACAGAGATTAGAAAATGTATTACGAAATGATGGATTTGACCCCGATGATATTAAAATATGTATTTTAACCCACCTACACTGGGATCATGCTTATGGAGCATTAAAATTGCATAACGCAAAAATAATCGTCCAGAGTCAAGAACTAAGATACGCTGTCGACCCTTTGCCTCCTGATCAAAAGCATTATGAAACAAATATTAAAGATAGAAAGCCGTTTTTCTTAGACTTTTATCAACAAATAGAAACTATTTCCGGAGATTGCCAGATAGGTAACGGGTTAAAAGTTGTACATTTGCCTGGCCATTCACCGGGGTCACAGGGTGTAGTTGTAACTACTGAGATGGGTGATTATTTAATTGCGGGGGACTTGATTAATATTATGGAAAACTGGAACAGCCATCCACGAATTCCTCCAGGTATTTTTTATAGTTTAGAGGACTGTTATAGATCTTTTGCGAAAATCGAAAATCTAAAAGTTAATGTGCTACCGGGGCATGATTGGCTAGCATTTGAACAATTTACTTGAAATAGAGGTGAAGTAAATGCACAGTTCCTATGGTGGACAAATTGCAGTTGTAGATCTTTCAAATTTAGATTATCAAATATCTGAAACTCCGGAAGATTTAAGGAAAAATTTTTTGGGTGGAAATGGATTTGGAGCAAAATTATTGTATGAAAATTTATCGCCGGGAATAGATCCCTTATCTTCAGAAAATGTATTGATTTTTGCACTTGGTCCGGCAACCGGAACTCTTATTCCAAGTAGTTCAAGATATGGGGTTTTTGCTAAATCGCCTTTGACCGGATTGTTTTTTGATAGTTACTGTGGTGGCACATGGGGCGAACAGCTAAAAAGAGCAGGGTTTGATGCTTTAGTAATAAAAGGTGCTTCAAAAGAACCTGTAAGTTTGGTTATTGAAAACCAAAAAATAAGTTTTAAACATACGAAAAATCTTTGGGGATTAAATACATTAGAGGCACAGAGACAACTAAATAAAGAATTAGGAGAAGGTTTTACCATAGCTGCTATCGGTCCTGCCGGTGAAAATTTAGTTAGATATGCGGCAATAATATCTGAAACCCGTGCGGCCGGTAGGGGCGGAATGGGTGCTGTTATGGGATCTAAAATGCTGAAAGCAATAGCAGTTAAAGGAACTGGAGATATTTATGTTGCTGACTCCAAAAGATTTATGGATTATATAAAAGAGTTACAGATTCGAATAAAACAACATCCTGGTACAGGAAATACTTTGCCTAATTTTGGTACTTCAGTAGGAGCTTCATCTTTTAATGATCTGGGTATATTGGGTTCTTATAACTGGCAAAAGGAAACCTTTGATGGGGCATATAAAATTTCAGGTCAATATATGTATGAAGAAAGAATTTATCAAAAAACTAAAGCTTGTTTAAATTGTTCAATTAGGTGTAGTAAAGTTGCTAAGGCTAAAAAAGGTATTTTTAAAGATTTTGCTACTGAAGGTCCTGAATATGAAACCGTTTTCTCATTTGGAAGTTTATGTGGAAATGATGAGATAGGAAGTATTATTGCGGCAGATAGAGTATGTGATGAATTAGGACTTGACACGATTACTGCAGGGGCGGTTTTAGCTTTTGTAATGGAATGTTATGATAAAGAAATTTTACCAAACCATTTGTTTGAAGAAGTAAAGAAATACAATATAACATTTGGTAATTTATCTAACATTGATACAATTTTAGAAATGATTGCTTTTAGAAAAGGTATAGGTGACTTTCTTGCGGAAGGTACGCAAAAAATGGCTGAAGATTTAGGTAAAGAAGCATTGGATATATGCACAGCTGTAAAGGGTCTTGAAGTTCCCGGACATACTGCTAGAGGTCTAAAAGGTATGGGTTTAGGTTATGCAGTTTCTAATCGTGGAGGATCTCATATGGATACTCGTCCTACAGTTGAACGTTCTGGTCAATATGATCCCTTTGAAATTAAAGGTAAGGGTAGTTTAATGAAAGAGAATCAGAATATGACGACTATTGGGGATTCTTTAATAATCTGTCGTTATACCGAAGGAATTTTTGGATTTTTTATTAATGATGATTTTGTAAAAATTGCTAACCTTACTACCGGTTTTAATTATAGTTTAGAAGAGTTAAAGCAAATAGGTGAAAGAATTTACACGCTTGAAAGAATGTTTAATGTTAGAGAAGGCATAGATAGAAATAAAGATGTCTTACCTCATAGATTTTTAAATGAACCAATTTCTGATGGACCAAGAAAAGGACATTTAATTACAGTTAAAGAGTTAAACTTTATGCTTGATGAATATTATACTGCACGGGGTTGGGATAAAGAAACAGGAATACCGACAGATGAAACTTTAGATAGATTGGGCCTATTGGAAATTAAAGAAAGGAAAGGTAATTATGCGAGTTAAAGTGGTCTTTCATGGTTCATATAGGGAGGTAACGGGTTTTAAGGAAAAATACTTTCAATTACCTGAAAATGCAAATCTGCTTGATTTGTTGAAAAAATTAGAGAGCCTTTATGGAAGAGAATTGACCGGGCAGCTTATTGATTATAAAAAAAATGAAATTTGGTCTCTTATGGCAATAGCGGTTAATGGTAAGATATTAAGTAATATAAATAAATTTAATTGTCCGTTGAATGAAAACGATGAAATTATTTTCCTACCTCCTGCTTTAGGTGGTTAAGAAAAATTTTTAGGAGGCCTGATAATATGAAAAGAATATTAGTGGACAAAGAAAAGTGTAGTGGTTGTAAAATTTGTGAATCGGTTTGTTCATTTCAGAAATTAGGAGATAGATTTAATCGTAGAAAAGCAGCCATAAGAATTGTTATTGATGGTGAATTAGGAGAAAAAATAAAGCCTGTTGTTTGTAGGCAATGTAAAAGAGCCAAATGTGCTGAAGTTTGTCCGGAAAATGCTTTTTATAGTGATATAGAAACAGGAATTTTAACAATTGATGAAAATAAATGTATAGGATGTGGATTATGTGCTGAGGAATGTCCTTTTGGTGCTATTTACTTACATTCTGATTTTAATATTCCGTTAAAGTGTGATTTGTGCGGTGGAGATCCTCAGTGTGTTAAATATTGTGTTCCTCAAGCCATTACTTATGAAGAAGAAAATAGATTGGGTTCTTCAAAAAGGGAAAAGGGGGTTAAATAATGTATAGTGGATACAATTACAAAATATTAAAGCTTGATTTAACAAATGAAACTGTTTCCACAGAAAAGATAACTCCCACTTTTGCCAGGAAATTTTTAGGTGGAAATGGTTTTGGTGCTAAGCTACTTTATGATACGATCAAACCGGAAACAAACCCGTTAAGTGAAGATAATGCTATAGTAATTGCTGTTGGACCGGCTAATGGTACTATAATGCCAGGTGCAGCCATGACAGGATTTATGACGAAATCACCTTTAACCGGCTTATTTATTGACAGCTATATGGGAGGTCATTTTGCTTCAGAAATTAAAAATGCAGGTTATGATGCTATTGTTATAACCGGAAAACTAAAAAAACCTAAATTCTTAGTTATTGAAAATAGCAGCATAAATTTCTGTGAGGCAGAAGAATTGTGGGGGTTGGAAACTTCTCAAACTCAATTAAAAATTAAAGAAAAACTAAATAACCCCGAATTTCAAGTTGCATGTATAGGTCCTGCGGGCGAAAATTTAGTTAAATTTGCTTCTATAATTTGTGATACAAGAGCTGCAGGCAGAGGAGGATTAGGAGCGGTATTCGGCTCTAAGAACTTAAAAGCCATTGCAATAAGAGGCGATAGAGATATTAATGTAGCAAATTCTGTTGGAGTCATGGAATATGTTTTAAAAGCATATGAAGAAATGAAAAAGCATCCCGGACTGGGTAAAAATATTCCTTTAATGGGAAGTACCGGTTCAATTGATGGTAATAATTCTTTAGGAATTTTAGGAACAAGAAATTGGCAAAAAGAAAGTTATGATGATGCTTGGAAAATAAGTGGTAATAATTTACTAAAAAAAGGATTACGTGTAGGTCACAAGGCATGTTCCAGCTGTATGGCCAGGTCTGCTATTTTCTTTAAAGCTAAAGAAGGAGAATATAAAGATACAATTACTAGAGGGCCGGAATATGAAACTTTATATTCTTATGGTTCTGTATTGGAAAACGATAATCCCGATTCAATCATTGCTGCTGATAGGCTATCTGATGAACTGGGTATTGATACCATGAGTACTGGTGTTGTAATAGCTTGGGTAATGGAATGTTTTGAAAAAGGAATTCTTACATCAAAAGATACCGATGGATTAGAAGTCACTTTTGGAAGACACGAAATACTATTAGATATGATCAAGAAAATCGCTTATAGAGAAGGAATAGGAGACTTGTTAGCAGAGGGAACTAAAATTGCAAGTCAAAAAGTCGGTAAAGGCAGTGAAGAATTTGCAATACATGTAAAAGGTTTGGAATTAGCAGGGCATACGGCTCGTGGATTAAAGGGAATGGGTTTGGGATATGCCGTTGCTACCAGGGGAGGAAGTCATCAAGACATAAGACCGGGAGTTGAAAGATCAGGTAAATTGGATAGACAAATCATAGAAGGAAAACCTGAACACGTATTAAAAAATGAAAGAATGTGTACGATTGGAGACAGCTTAATCTTATGCCGTAGACATTCCGAACCTTATTTCGGAGCATATTTATCTGACAAATATGTAGAAGTAATCAATCTGTTAACCGGTTTTGATCTTGACTTAGAAGAGTTAAATAATATAGCAGATAGAATCTATACATTAGAAAGAATGTTTAACTGCCGGGAAGGTATTACTCGTAAAGATGATACTTTACCTTCGAGATTTATGAAAGAGCCTATTCCGGAAGGGCCGAGCAAGGGTATGTACCTGAAGGAAGAGGAACTTAATGTAATGTTAGATGAATTTTATAGCTTACGAGGTTGGGATGTTAAAACCGGTATTCCTACAGAAAAAAAGCTAAAGGAACTTGGCCTTTAGTGTAATAGTTATATAAATTGAATAGGAAGTGAGTATAAGTGGGTAGTAAACTAGTAAAAGCTGAACCGTTATATTTACAAGCATATGATCAATTGAAAAAGGATATACTTGGGGGTAATCTAAAACCGGGGGAAAGACTTACTGACCAACAATTAGCGGAATGGCTGGGGATTAGTAGGACACCGGTTAGAGAAGCGGTAAGAATTTTATGTAGAGAAGGCCTATTATTAAGTGATAGTGGTGTTGTTAAGGTTTATCAACCTACTTTAAAAGATATAACTGAAGTGTATCTTTTACGTGCTTCAGTTGAAAGTTTAGCAGCTTCAATTATTGCTGTAAGAGAAAATAAAAAGGAAATAGTCGAAGTACTGGAGGGACTTATTGAAAAAAGTATTGTTGCTTCAGAAAATGATGAATTAAAGACTGTACAAGATCTTAACAGAGAATTTCACACTTGTCTAATTGATTCGTGTAATTTAGAAATTTTAAAAGAAATATATGAACCTTTAGATGCAAAAATGAAAATTTTTCGAACTGTAACTTTAAAGAAAAGCTTGCATAGAAAAATATCTATAGAAGAACACAAGCAATTAACTGATTATATACTAAAAGGTGATGTTTTGTCCTGTAAATGTATTGTAAATAGACACATACTAAGTGCAGGAAAAAGAGCAATAAAGGTTTTTGCTGAAATGGAAGGGTTGGAAAATAATCAATTAATAAATGAAACAAATAAATATATTGAAGCATTGTTGGAATAAGGGTGGGAGAAAACAGGCCGATTTCCATCGGCCTGTTTGTCATTTTAAAACTGCAACGCATTTTTAAAACTTAGTATTACTTAACCTTATATGTAAATAACCTTCCTTAGTAGCTATAAAATCAACAAAGGGTGCTTCCGTTTTGAAACTAATACCGGGGAAATCTATTATTAAATCTTCTGCTCTTTCAATTTTAAAACTACCACTTTCAAAAACAAATTCCGTCCTGGGAGTTGCAATCTTAAATTTTACATTTTTGTCCAATTTGTAATTACCGTTGTCCTCTTGAAATTCGATATTCAGTTCTTTAAGAGCGGTCTGGAGTTGTTGTTCCCTGTACATGTTATCTCCCCTTTCATTATTATTTTAAAAGGTTATTCGAAAAGTCCGCGCTCCTTTTCGAACACTCACTTCAACTGGAAAGTTTTAACTGTTATCTTCATTATATTTGTTATTTTTTTATTAGCAAGAAAGACGTTTGAATCCTTTTGATTTAGGTACTAAATGACTTTACTTTTTGTTTCACACTCGGAAATAAATCTAAATTTGTATGGGGGATAAATAGTCCTGATGTGAAGTAGTTCATAAATTTGGCATCTGCATTTAGTTCCAGGTAAGCTATCTTTTTCGTAATTTCCTCTGCTAGTTTAATATTTTCTCTGTTGAGTAATGTTTTCTTTGCACCTGCAACTGAAGTGTTTCCTGCAATTTTAAACTTATCCCTGCTAATGTCTGGAAAAAGACCGATTGTTATAGCATCTTCAATATCCAGATAATTTCCGAAGGCACCGGCAGCATAAAATCTGGAGACATCTTCAAAGGATAGCCCAAGGTTTTCAAGGAGTACGGAAAAGGCGGCATTAACAGCACTCTTGGTACGCAGAAAGTTTGCAATATCATCGGAGGTAATTACTATATCCTGACCGTGTCCTGTTTCGGAAGCAGGAACTAAAACAAAATAATCCTTATTGTTAGCAAAAGTACCGGAATGATCTAAAATATTTCTTAAAAAAAGCTGTGCTATACACGATATGAGGCCTGAGCCACACAGGCCAATGGGAGGTTTATCGCCAATAGTTTTATATTTTATTTTTCCTTCCGGGGTTATATGGAACTGTTCTATTGCTCCGGGAGCCGCCCGCATACCGCATTTAACAACTCCACCTTCCAGGGCAGGGCCGGCCGCCCCTGCACAGCCCACCATCCATTCCTTATTTCCCACTACAATTTCCCCGTTGGTTCCGATGTCTACCAGCACATTCATACCATCTGTAAGGTGTATTTCCGTGGCTATTACTCCGGAAATGATATCACCGCCCAAGTAACTACCTACGTTTGGAAAGAAATAGATCACTGCCTCGGGGTGAACCGGCAAATCAAATTCAGAAGCGGAAATTATTCCGGGACTGTTGACTGTCGGTGTATAAGGTTCCCTGTAGATATTACTAGTTTCCAAACCTAAAAAAAGGTGTGTCATGGATGTATTTCCCGCTATTGTCAGTGCCGTGATATTTTCTCCAGAAACACCGTTTTCCAATGACAGCTTAGAAACTGCTTTTTTTATAGAAGTTATAACTGACTCCTGCAGTTTTTGCAAACCTTTTTTGTACCGGGCATAGTGGAGCCTGTCCAAAATATCTGTGCCAAATTGTATTTGCTCATTTAAGCAGGAAGTTCTTGCAACTTCTTGCCCTGTTTCCAAATTCATAATGTACACGGCAATTGTAGTACTGCCAAGGTCTATGGCCAACCCAAAGTTAGTCCTCTTAACAGGTGATACATCCCTTACCTTAAAGTGCGTGCCCATATCTGCTATTAAAAGGTAGAATTGCCAGTTATTTCTCCTTAGTAACGAAGGTATTTTTTTTATAATATCCAGTGGAATTTCTAAAGGAGAAAATTTATCCTGTAGTTTACGTTTTATTCTTTCGACATCTGCAACGTTATCTCCGGAACTAGGTGGTGTTAAGGAGATATGTACCCACTCTGCAAGAGGGGCTAAATTTGTTACGTTCATTATTATCACCTTTTCATAACTTTTCTAATTTTACTTGAATTTTATCACAAGTTGGATTTAGAAAGAAGGTTTTGCCAATAATAAATATGAATAACATACATGGAGTTGTTTTTATTATGATTAAAAACCCACTGCTTTTCTTTCATATGAATAGATTTTTAGCCTTTGAAAGAGGAGCCGTAAGAATTTATGAGAGTTTTGCAAAGGCAATAAAAGATGAAGAGATAAAAAAATATATGGAAAAGTTTGCTGATATTGAATACACTCATGTTCAATTTTGGGAAAAAGAAATTATAAAAAGGGGAGGAAAACCCACTACTAAAATTGCTGACATTGCTGTTTTTGGAACTAGCCTTATCAGTACGGGAGTGAGTAAAACAGGACTATTAAATATGTTAAGGCTAGGCTATTATTCTGAGGAAATTGCCGTAAGGGATTATTCTTACTTTGTAACACTTTGGCGTAAAAAGTATCCTCAGCTTGCTGATAAGATTTGGCAAATTGCTTCCGATGAAGAACTTCATGGTATTTGGCAGAAAGAGAAGTTATATGAATTATTGGGGATTAATCCCGGTAAGTACAGAACTTAACTTAAAAATATTTTTAGGGGGCTTAAAAAGCTCCCTTTGATGTATTTTAGGAAATTGTGGTTGTATTTTTTAAAGGTTAATATATTTTTTTATCGTATTATAAATATAGTTGATAAATCTAAATAATGAGGTGATAATTATATGACTGTCATTGACTCAAAGGATCTATTAAACTTTTGCTCTGCTATACTTGAAAAAGCAGGTGTTCCAAAGGAGCAAGCGGATATCATGGCAGATGCCCTGGTGGAGGCAGACCTCTTAGGAGTCAAAACTCACGGTGTTTCTAGGTTAAATCTTTACCTTGGACATATTGAAAATGGCACAATCAATGCCGCTCCGGAATTTAAGGTGCTTAATGAATCATTATCAGTTTCTCTGGTAGATGCAGATAAGGCGATGGGTCCTGTAGCCGGAGACTATGCCATGAAAAAGGCGCTTGAAAAGGCTAAGAAAACAGGTGTGGGTGTTACCAGCGTAAGAAACAGCGCTCATATGGGCGCCTTAAGTGTTACTGCCAAAAAAGCCGTTCAGGAGAATATGATAGGGATAGTGATATCAAATACCAGTCCCATAATGGCTCCCCACGGTGGAGGAGAGGCTACTCTGGGCAATAACCCTATTTCTTTTGCTATTCCAACGGATGCCGGTTATCCATATGTGCTGGATATGGCACTCAGTATAACAGCCAGGGGAAACATTATACTTGCTGCCAGAGAGGGTAAAGAAATTCCTGAAGGGTGGGCAGTAAATAAACATGGAGAGCCTACCACAAATGCTGAAGAGGCACTTTTGGGGGCTGTTTTGCCATTAGCACAGCATAAAGGTTACGCACTGGCATTTATGTTTGATGTCTTGTGCGGAGTTTTAAGTGGTGCAGCTTACGGGAAAGATGTCGGCTCCTTTGTGCCGCCCGATTATAGTAAACCTCTCAATATGGGACATTTTGTGCTGGTGCTGGACATTGAAAAATTTCTGCCCTATGATGAATTTATAAAACGCTTAAAGGATTATGTAGAACAGATAAAAACATCTAAAAAAGCTGTGGGATTTACTGAAATTCTTATTCCGGGGGAAAGAAGCCATCTAAGGTACATGGAAAACTCTCAAAAAGGAATTACTTTGCCTCCAACAACTTTAAAAATGCTTAAAGAATTAGGTGAGAAGTACGGTTTAGCACTAAAAATTTCTAATTAATTTTCGGATACAGCATGTTATCTATTAACACTAGCGTTGCATAAAAATTATCCAAAAAAGTCAAGTAGTAATTTATAAATTTACCATTTTACAACATATAACATATATATAAAATTTTACCATCTATTTTTT
>Ga0182240_100357_pt1 | contig 15670 bp, 17 predicted proteins | sample hydfrates4_PW_90_FD_145594 | JGI IMG/M metagenome (GOLD analysis project Ga0182240, IMG submission 145594) | Subsurface microbial communities from deep shales in Texas, USA - hydraulic fracturing test 4_PW_90 | ecosystem: Environmental > Aquatic > Deep subsurface > Shale gas/oil reservoir >...
TGCTCCCAAGCTTATTATGAACTTTGCCTCTTCGACGGAGCTTATGCCTCCGCCCACGGTGAAGGGAATGAAAATGCGTTCTGCTGCTCTTTCTACCCACTGACTCATGGTTTTTCTGCGTTCGTTGGAGGCAGAAATGTCCAAGAATACTATTTCGTCGGCTCCTTCGTTCATGTAGGCGAGCGCCATTTCGGCGGGATCTCCGGCATCTTTCAATTCTTTGAAGTTTATACCCTTCACAGTGCGTCCGTTTTTGACGTCCAAGCAAGGTATTATGCGTTTGGTCAACATTGGTTTGTGACCTCCAGTGCTTCAGATATTTTTATCTTCCCCTCATATAGGGCTTTACCTAATACAACTCCGCTCACTCCGGACCGTTTCAGTTCGAGTATGTGGGAAATGCTTGCTATACCTCCGGCGGCGATTATTTCCGGCTTGGGTGTTGCTTGGGTGATAATGGCGTCGTACAGAGCGATGTCAGGTCCCATCAATGTTCCGTCACGATCCACTGACGTGATGAGGAAAGTTTTGTAGCCTATTCCCAAAAGTTTTCTTACCGCATCGGAGGGACTGAGGGAGCAAGTTTTTCCCCAACCATGAGTGGCTACCATACCTTTTTTTATGTCTATGGCAGGGACTATCCTGTTGCCAAATTTATTGATTAGCACCATGGGGGCTATTTCATCTTTGAACAACAGGCTCCCAACCATTACGCGAGAAGCTCCCGAAGTTAAAGCTTTCTCTACGTCATCAAAGGTTCTTAGGCCTCCTCCAAACTGCACTTTAAGGCCCAATTGGGATAGTTCCTTTAACAAATCTAGGTGTACAGGAGCTCCCTTTTGGGCTCCTTCCAAATCCACTACGTGCACCCACTTAGCACCTTGTGCTGCAAAGTTTTCAGCGGTTTTGATGGGGTTTTCGCTGTAGATGGTTGTTTTATTGAAATCTCCTTTATAGAGTCTTACAACTTTTTGATCAAAGATATCCAAAGCAGGGAATACTTCCATTGTCATTCCTCCAGTTTTTGTATAGCCCAATCCAAGAGCATAAGCCCCCTTATGCCGCTTCTCTCAGGATGGAACTGAAACCCGATGGCATTTTTTTTCTGCACTATGGCAGAAAAAGAGGTTCTTCCATAACTGGTTACGCCCGTAGTGTATCTTGAAACCTCAAGTGCGTAGGAGTGGACAAAGTAAAAATAAGCTTCTTCGTATTTACCCCCCCACGGAATGGGAGAAGGACCTATCCATTTAACGCTGTTCCAGCCTATGTGGGGCAACTTGGGTACATCTGTCAGTTTTTTTATGGTTCCCTCAAACAACCCCAATCCCTGCGAATAACCACCTTCCAAGCTGTTTTTACACAAAAGCTGCATTCCGAGGCAAATTCCTAGAACAGGTTTTTTTTGTTCTTCCCAATTTTTTATAAAGTCGAACCAACCACTTTTTTGGAGCATTTCCGAGGCCGGACCGAAAGCTCCTACTCCTGGAAGGAGCAAAACCTTTGTTTTGTCTGGCAAATCAGAGGGTTTTTGAGCAACAAAGGTGTTTTTGCCAATGGCCTCTAGTGCCCTTATGAGATTGCCAATGTTTCCTGCGCCGTAATCTATTATGGTTATCATGCCCACACTCCCTTTGTGCTTGGGTCTAATTGGCTGGGTGTCATGGCCTGTCCCAAGGAGAGTCCGACCCCCTTGAATATTCCCTCAGCCAGGTGATGGGAATTGTCACATGACAGGGCTTTGATGTGTATAGTCATTCGTCCTTCTCGTGACAATGCTCTAAAGAACTCTTCTACTAGCTCCATATCGAAATCTCCGCACTTTGGCGCTGGAAAGGTTGCATCGAAGGAACAGTAGGCTCTTCCTCCCATGTCTACTGCCACCATGACCAAGCTTCCATCCATTGGCAAAAGGCACCATCCATAGCGTTTATATTTGTTTTTTGAGAATATTTTGTTCAAATGGATGCCCAAGGTTACACCGACATCCTCCGTTAGATGATGGTAGTCTATGTCGGTATCGCCTTTCCCCCGTATTTCACCACTCCAACCAGCATGGTGCAGCAGCTGCTCCAGCATGTGCGCCAAGAATGGGCATGGAATGTCCATGTCTATGGGACCTGGCTGTAGGTTTATCTTCACTGTGATTTCCGTTTCTTTTGTCTTTCTTCTTGTCTCATTCATCATCTGTGTTTCCTTTCTTTTAAGATCCTTGTTTTTTCAATAAATCTGATCAGTTTATCCCAGTGTTCGTGTATGCTTTTGTTGTTTGCCACTATCCTTAGAGAGACCTGGGCGACTTCTTCCAAAACGTGCAGGCCGTTGGCTCTTAAAGTTTCTCCTGTTTGTACAATGTCCAGAATTCCATCGCTCAACCCGAGGATTGGGGCCAATTCTATGGACCCTTTCAGGGGGATTATCTCTGGTTGTATCCCCCTGTGGGAAAAGTACTGCTTGGTGATTCGAGGGTACTTTGTTGCGATCTTTATTCCCATCAAACTACTCTTGTGTTTCATGAAGCGCTCTGCCAAGCTTTTCGGTCCTGCTATTGCCAGTCTACAAAGCCCCTCTTTCGTGTCTGCTATCTCCACCAAAGATGCTCCTGTTTCCCATATAACGTCGCTCCCTACAAAGGCCGCATCAGCGACACCGTGGTGGACGTAGGTAGGTACGTCCATGGGTTTTACTAAAATGTACCTCACTTGTTCCTCCTCTATTACTAGTTCCCTGCCTCTTTTCTCAATTTTTTTGCAAGGCATATGCATTTCCTCTAAGAGCTTTAAGCACGTTTGTAGCATCCTTCCCTTTGGGAGAGCGAAAGTCAGCATGTTTCTTGCTCCTTTCCCAACCATTCAATTAGTTCATGTTCTTCTTTTTCCTCCAGATCGTAGATCTTGCTTGTAAGGGCATTGAGCCACCACTTATATTTACGCCTTTTAGCTAAATCTATGGAGTGCTGCCTGTTCTCCGTCCAGCTAAGTTCCACGTTGAATCCTTTATCTGTGAGCAGGTCTGCTCTTGTCATTGCCACTTCAGGAGGCGTTTTGCCGGACCATATCATTATGGAGTTGGAACCTATTTTTGTCTCTTTGACCAGGGCTATCTCCTCCAGGTCGAGTGCGAAACCTATAGCTTGCCCTATGATTCCGTAAGAGGAGAGTAGGGAGTCATACCTTCCCCCTCCACCGAGAAGCTTTCCTGCCCTTGGACTGTACACCTCGAAGACAGGACCGCTGTAGTAATTCAACTTTCTTGATAGTGCAAGGTCCACAGAAACCCTTTCTCCATATCCCATTTTCTCCAGAGTGGAAATTATATGTTTTATGTCTGATAGAGGTGTTCCTTTGGGCAACAAACTTTCGGCTTTGTTCAGTATGCTTCTTTTGCCCTTCAGGGTTGGAAGGGCTAAAAGGGCAGATAGCTCAATATCCGGCACTGGGTGCTTTTCCAGGGTGTTGTAATACTCAGCAAGGGATTGTCTCAGTAATGCGTCCCTAAGAGATTTGGCTATGTTGGGAACGGTGTTCTTGAGCATGAAGTCTATTATGTTGGTGTCTCCGATGACTACTTGGGCGTCCCTGTGACCAAGGAGATCCAAGACTTTGAACATTATGGAGATGACCTCAACGTCCGCGCCGTTTCCGTCCCATCCTATTAGCTCTGCTCCCAGTTGTAGGCGTTCCAGGTTGGTCTCAGGTTCTTCTGGCCCCAGGAATATTCTATCGGCATAACAGATCCTCAAAGGGCGTTCTTGCGGTGCATAGTGGGACGAGATGTATGATATGGCGGTCAATGTCAGGTCAGGTCTGAGACATGCAGCCTCTCCATGGGGAGTGTTTAGTACCAAAAGTTTCTCTCTTATGGTAGATGGTAATTTGCTCCAGCACGACGAGACAAGCTGTATGGTGGATGGGCAGAATACCTTGTATCCGAAGGCAGAGAACACCTTCAAGAAGGTGTTACGGGCTTCTTCCATGGATTCGGCTTTTGGGCCACTGTATATTCGACAACCTATGGGGATCTTAGTCATTGGTTTCACCTCTGAGTTCCATGGACAATTTGTGGGCCAAAAGGCCTTCTTTGCTGGCCAAGACCTGTCCGCTTTTGGACAAAGAAGCTGCTCCTTCACGTTCGAGCTTTAGCATGTATTGTGGCCTCATGAATGTGCCAGTCCACAATGCGCCATTCCACCTGGCAGTTCCAGCAGTAGGCAGAATATGATTGGTGCCTGCTATATAGTCCCCAAAGGCTTCGGCGCTCCAGCATCCCAAAAATACTGCACCGTATGATTTGAACCTTTCTACGTAAGCGTCAGCGTTAGCTATGGAAAGCTCAAGGTGTTCAGGAGCCATTTCGTTGGCAAAATCGATGGCTTCATTGATGGTTCCCACGTATATTTCTCCGTTTCCGTTCCAACAGGCTTCTATGCTTCCTGTTTTGTCGATGGTTTTTAGGTGTAGTTTTAGATACTTTAGGACTTCCTCAGCAAGGGTTTCGCTTGTAGAAAACAGTACGCTTCTTGCCAAGGGATCGTGTTCTGACTGGGCCAACAAGTCTGCTGCAACGTAGCTGGGGTTCGATGTCTCGTCGGCTATTATCAAGACCTCGCTGGGGCCTGCTAGTCCGTCGATTCCGATTGTTCCGAATAGCTGTCTTTTGGCTTCCGTTACATAGACGTTGCCCGGGCCAACTACAAATTCTACTGGCCTTATTCCTTCGACACCGTAAGCAACGGCACCAATACCGTGAGCCCCTCCCATTGCATACACTTCCTCGATCCCTAAAAGCCTTAAAGCAGCCAGGATCGTTGGGTGTATCCCTTGTGTGCCTCTTGCTGGGGAGAGGGCCACTATCCTGGGAACTTGGGCCTCTTGGGCAGGTATGACGGACATAAGGACCGTGCTCGGAAGAGGATATCTACCAGAGGGTATATACACGGCCGCGCTCTCCACAGGTGCGAAACGTATGCCAGCGATTACTCCCTTTTCCGTGGCCAATGTGGTCTCTTTGATCATGTTTCTTTGAGCTCTGTGGAAAGATCTTATGTTCTTTATGGCCCTCTCTAAAGCTTTTAAAAGAGCAGGAGGGGTGGATTTTAGGGCTCGGTCCATCTCCTCGATTCTCACCTTGAGGGGGCCTTCGTATCCATCTAACTCTTTCACTAATTTCAACAAAGCCTCCTTGCCTCCAGTCTTGATGGCGTGCAGTATTTCTCTCACACGGTTTTCGAGGCTCGTTGTTTCAACAGATTCCCTTACGTTTCGGGCCTTTATGCACTTCATAGGACACCCTCCGTTGCAATAATTTATCCTGATAAAAAGATAGAAGATTAACCGAGCAAGAATATTACCATGCTGTCCCCATTTTTGTAAAGTCTAAAAATTAAGCTTGTTGACAGACTTTGGCTTCAAGTGATAAACTGCCCTTCGTGCATGATGATGTGTTATTATGCTAAAGAGGTAGGAGGTAGGATCGATGCTTCAGAATGCTATGCTAGGCGATAGCTTTATGGATGAAAGCTTTCAGAATACGGTGTATCTTGACAAAAACGAAAACCCTTATGATGTGGCTCCATCCTTGAAGGAGGAGTTGCGCATGAGGTTGCAGGATTTGAGTTTCAATCGATATCCTGATGTAGAAAATCGCAGGCTCAGGGAGGCTTTAGCCTTAGAGGCAGGGCTAGACGCCGAGAACGTGACGGTCGGAAATGGTGGGGATGAGATAATTCAGATGCTTTTTCTTGCTTTCACGAAGCCCGGCTCTACCGTTATGACTTTGAGCCCCTGCTTTTCTCAGTACTGTCACCTATGTAAGGTGTTCCCCGTGGAGCAGAAGGCCGTTTCCTTTAAGTTGTCCCAAGGCCAAGTATTATTTGACGAAGAAAAGTTCCTGGATTGTCTGTCCTCTTACTCTCCTGATTTGATCTTACTGGACAGGCCAAACAATCCAACTGGGAAAAGTTTATCTTTAAATTTCGTAAAAAGGGTGATAGAGCTTTCCCGTGGCGTGGTCTTGGTGGATGAGGCATACGCTGAGTTTGATACTGGTTCCATCTTGGATTTCTACGGTGCAAAGAACTTTCCCGAAAATCTGGTGGTGCTTAGGACCTTTTCAAAGGCTTGGGGCATGGCTGGGCTGAGGATAGGCTATGGGTTCACCTCTTATGGTTTGCGGAAATCCTTGGAGAGGGTGAGGCCTCCGTTCAATCTCAATATCATATCCGCTGAAGCTGCCTTGATAGCCCTGAAGTATAAAGAGTGGATGCTGAACAGGGTGGAGGGCATAAAGTGCACCAGAGACAGATTTATAAGTAACGTCAATAAGCTTTGTGGTTGGAAAGCCTATCCTAGTTCTGCCAATTTTGTGTTGGTCGAATCTCAGTGCAATAGGGGAGCTTTGAGGGAAGCACTGAGGATAAACGGTCTTAATGTCAAGTTTTTAAATAGTTCCATGTTTTCATCCTTGACCGACGAAAAGGGAGACAACAAGGTTTGGTTCAGGGTGACAATTGGGCAAGAAGAGGATATGGGCCGGTTAATAAACATATTCAAAAGTTTATCTTAACCAATTAAGCCTTGGTCGTTTTATAATATAGCGTGAACAGGAAATATTTGGACGAACATATATCGAAGGGATTGTGGGCTTTGTTGGAGATTCCACTGGATCGCTGTTCAGACGTATCCCTTTATAAGCAAATATCCTATCATCTGAAGAGAATGATAGAGTCAGGGACGCTCCAGGTGGGGATGCGCCTTCCTGGCTCTAGATTTTTGGCCAGGACCCTTGGTGTTAGCCGTAACACAGTGGTTTTGGCCTATGATTTGTTGGAAGACGATGGTTACATTGAACAAAGAGGTAGGAAAGGCGCCTTCGTGACTTTCAGGAGAAAAGTCCTATTGGATCTACCAAAGCCCGAAGGCCCAACGTGGGATCTTGCGAGTGGTACTCCCTCAATGGATTTGATCCCATGGAAAGAGCTAGGTTCCATAAGTAGAGAGATAATATACGCGAAAGGGTCCCTATCTTTGACGCCTCCGCCTTTGGCCGGGTTGCCAGAACTGAGAAAAGCTCTGGTTCGGCACGCCGCTTCCAGAGGTATTCCAGCAAGGTGGGAGGATGTGGTCGTCACCACTGGCGGTAAGCAGGGGCTGTTTTTGTCCTTGATGTCTCTTGCCGAGATAGGGGTCCAGAAGATTTGGGTTGAGGAACTGACTTATCCAGACATATTTCCAATGATTAACAAACTCAAACTCCAAGTCGAAACAGTGCCCATGGCTCCAGCGGATATGCTGGAAAGGTGTAACATCCTGAAGGAAAAGGATGCTCTTTATCTAATTCCTAGCTTCCACAATCCAACAGGGCGGACTATGGACTATGAAACTAGAAAAGAGGTTTTGGCCCTTGCTAAGAAAAAGGGTTTTTGGATAATTGAGGACGATGCGTATGGAGAATTGAGGTATTCTGCCCAATCTGTTCCCGCCATGAAAGCTATGGAAAATGCTGAAAAGGTCATTTATCTAGGTTCGTTCAGTCAATTGCTTTTCCCAGGATTGCGAAACGGTTACGCTCTTGTTCCCAACCAGTTGAAAGAAGAGTTTCGTGAGGCCTTAGCCTGTTCTGCTGGGACAGTCTCCTCATTGGTGCAGTATTTGGTAAGTGCTTTCCTTTCCGAGGGGTTGTTGGAAAACTGCCTGGAAAGGGCAAGGAAGGAAATATCCAAGAGAATGGACTGCCTAATCTCAAGCATTGAAAAACTCCTTCCACATGCCCTGGCTGAGAAGCCTTTAGGAGGTATATATCTTTGGGTTACCCTTCCAGGGCTTTCGGATGAAAGCTTACATGCGTTGGCCCTTTCAGAGGATATATCGGTGGTGCCGGGGAAGGAATTTACGAAGGATAAACGGGAGACCTTTTCCGTGCGGCTTTCCGTCAGCAGTCTGGGGATAAATGATTTGAAACAGGCAGTTGAAAGGTTGGCTAAAGCCTGGGGTGATAAGCAATGAAGCTGAAACGGATCTTGGAGGGGCGCGAAGCCAGAGCTAGGGCACAAAGGTGGCTTTTGGGCAAAGTAGACGTGGTGGCTCAGGTTTCCCTCAATATCCCAGGTTTCCCGAAGGATGTAGAAGGTAGTAGAGTTCTGATTCATAAGGTTGCGGCCAGTTTCACCGAAAAGGTTTTGAGAGCTGGTGGGATTGTGCCAGTAGAGATGACGTTGGAGAATGGTGCGGGGGTTGCCGCATTTTTGGGAATTACTTCCTTGGATGCCGTTGAAGTCAAGAAGATTGCAGTGGCTTTGGAAGAGGTCCAAGAGTGGGGGAGGATCCTAGACATAGACATTTTGACGCAAGCAGGGGCTCTCTCAAGAGAGAAGATGAATAAACCTTCCAGAAAGTGTTTAGTGTGCGAAAGGGACGCTAAATGGTGTGCCAGCACGCAGAGGCACGACATAAAAGATCTAAGGAAGAAGGCTATAGATTTAATTCAAGAGGCCGTAAAGGCTTTCAGTGGTCCTTTGGGTTAATTTCTTTATCCTTGTCTTGCAAAAACAAAGCTATATAACGGTGCCACAAGTAGACGGCTCCTATGGCGCATGCGAAGCCTCCGCTTAATCCCCAGACTATCCTGAAAGGGTCAGGTCTTCCCACTATATATCCCCATAAACCTGCGATCCCATGACCGAAAAACACCAGTGTTGCGATGGAAAGGATTAGCACTATAAGTCTCATTTACAACCTCCTAAAATTGTTCGGTTTAAACTGTTGTGTGCACGTATGTAAAATGGTATCATAAATATTATCCGACTGTACATTATTGAGAAGAGGACTGGAGTTCAGGTAGAAGGGAGGAGAACATCATTAGAGAACCAAAACTATACACAACCTCTGCGGATTATGTGTATCATGAGATAAGACATAAAATCATCACCAAGCAGTTGAAGCCCGGCCAGAGGCTGCCTGAGATGAATATCGCTGCAGAGTTGGGAGTTAGTCGAACCCCCGTTAGGGAGGCCCTCAGGAGGCTGGCGAGTGAGGGGTTGGTGATGATTATCCCCAACAGTGGGGCACGTTTGGCTTCTCCAAGCAGGAAGGAAATGGAGAATACTTATGTGGTAAGGGAAGCCCTTGAGTGTCTGGCTGCTGGACTGGCCGCGAAAAACATTACAGAGAGAGCTCTTCGTAGGTTGGAAGACACCATTGCAGATGAGATAAGAGCGTTTGAGGAAAAGAACTTGGAGCTGTACCTGGAGGTAAACGAAGAATTTCACAGGATCATAGCTGATTCGAGTGGTAACAGGGTATTGGCTGAGTACATTGAAAACATACTAGCAAGAACCAACGCCTATGTAATGTTTTATGATCCTTTCTATGACATAGAAGACAATCCCAGCATTGAACAGCACAAGGGCATAGTAAAGGCCTTGAGGATGAGGGATCAGGAGAAGGCGGTAGAACTCATGAGAGAACATTTGAAGCTTTCCTTGTTGGACCTCAGAAAGCCCGAGGAGTAGGTTCTTTTTCAGGTAACAAATCACTAAGTGTCGCTTTTAAATGGTGGGAATTCTATTCCCGCCATATTTTTTGCCAAAAAATGACCCCTCAGGGGAAAATTATGTTTTGAGAGGCTATAATTATCAGCGAGGAACTTTTGAATTCAGATTCGAGCAGAGGAGGATTTAAAATGCCAGACAGAACCCTTCCTTCTTTCGACTTAAAGAGGAACTTTAAACGAGTGAAAGAGGAAATAATGGAGGCGCTGGAAAGAGTGTTGGAGAGCCAGCACTTTATTCTTGGCCCTGAGGTTAAGGCTTTTGAGGAGGAGGTAGCTTCATATTTGGGAGTTGAACATGCCATAGGTTGTGCTTCAGGCTCTGATGCTTTGCTTTTGGCTTTGATGGCGTTAGACATCTCCGAAGGAGATGAAGTTATAACTACGCCCTACACGTTTTTCGCCACTGCCAGCTGTATAGCCCGTTTAGGAGCTAGGCCAGTTTTCGTAGATGTAGAGCCTGATACGTACAATATCTCCGTTGATGGTATAAAGAATGCCCTTTCAGAGAGGACGAAGGCGATCCTGCCTGTTCATCTGTTCGGCCAGATGGTAAAGGTAGAGGAAATAAAAGAGGTAGCCCCTGGGATCACAATAGTGGAGGATGCAGCGCAAGCCATCGGAGCCGTTAGGTTCGTTGATGGCAAAGCTATCAAGGCTGGAACCTTTGGAGAGCTAGCATGTTTTTCCTTCTTTCCAACGAAGAACCTCGGCGCCTACGGAGATGGAGGCATGGTAGTCGCAAAAAGCAAAAAGCTTGCTGATAGAATCTTCCGGCTTAGAGTTCATGGGGCGGGAAGGCAGTACATGCACGAAGAAATAGGAATAAATAGCAGGCTTGATGCCCTTCAAGCGGCTATACTCAGGGTTAGATTGAAGCACCTTGAGATTTGGAACGAGGAGAGAAGGAAAGCAGCTTTTAGATACGATCTGTTGATAGCGGAGAAAGGTTTGAATGAGTGGGTAACGCCCCCGAGGGCAGATGAACATAACCACCACACATACCACCAGTATGTGGTCCGTTGCCAAAGGCGAGATCAATTGCAGAAATTCCTGCAGGATAAGGGGATAACGACCCGGGTTTATTACCCGGTTCCCTTGCATTTGCAAAAATGTTTCCAGTATCTAGGTTATAAGGAGGGCCAGTTCCCGGTCTCTGAATTGCTCTCGAAGGAAAGTTTGGCACTTCCAATGTTTCCAGAGATAACACCTGAGGAGCAGGAATGGGTAATCGATAGCATTAGGCAATTCTACTTAAAATAATTTGACCTTTATTGATTAAACTGTCGGGATATTGTAGAATTAGTATTGCTGAATGTTGTCGATTCAGGAAATGGAGGTGTTGGGATGTTCTATCCGTTTTTTTTCGATCCCACTATAATTTTGCTGTTGCCGGCTCTCTTTTTGGCCATATGGGCGCAGATGAAGGTCAAGGGAGCTTATGCTGAATACAGTAGAGTTGCCACTATAAGAGGAATAAGGGCTCAAGACGCAGCTCGAATGATCCTGGACAGTCATGGATTGAGAAGCGTTACCATAGAGCCCGTGCCAGGTAATCTGACAGATCATTACGACCCGCGCTCAAAGGTGTTGAGGTTGTCTGAAGGCGTGTATAATAGCGCCAGCATAGCTGCCATAGGTATAGCAGCCCATGAAGCTGGGCACGCCCTTCAGGATATGGATGGGTATGCACCTTTGAAGTTGCGGAACATGATCGTGCCTGTGGCAAACCTGGGTTCGGGCTTAGCTTTTCCCTTGTTTTTCATAGGGTTCTTGTTCGGTTCACCTACCATGATGGATATGGGAATTTTGTTCTTCCTGGGAGTTTTGGTGTTTCACTTGGTCACTTTGCCTGTGGAGTTCAACGCTAGCGGCAGGGCTATAAAGGTTCTTGCCGGTACAGGTATGTTTACCCAAGATGAGCTATATGGGGCCAAGAAGGTTCTTGATGCGGCGGCTCTTACGTATGTAGCGGCTACGGTTATGGCGGCAATGCAGCTTGTGAGGCTTTTGGCGTTGCGGGGGATGCGTAACGACTAGCCGTTGAACTCTGAACGTTGGCATTCTTGGTTATGGTGATATCATAATAGGGTGACGGTTGTCACCCTATTATGTTCCTTGGGGTTTTGGATTATTTGGTTTGAGTGGATGGGAGGATATATCATGCCCCTTTTAATTTTAGCGATTTTATTTCTTTTTGTTATGCCCTGGTTGGGCATTTTGTTTTTGGCTTTTTCCTTGCTCCTTTTAGTTTTGATTCCTTTAGGCTTTGCTGCTAAATCATTGGTTTGGCTTTTCATAGGTCCGAGAGAGCTTTTAAGGGTAATGGTCAACAAGAAGGTCAGAAAGAACCATGCCCTTGAACATGCCACCATAAATGTGATCGAAGAAAGATATGGCATAGACATGCTTTCGGGAATATCCACGGAGGAAGGGTTTTCCGTAAACGGGCCCGTTTCCCCAGAGCTAGCTCTTACAGCGGCTTCAGAAGCTTTGTCCAGACTAAAAAAGGGAGAGAAAGAGTTAGCCATTCATGCCAGATGTGGAACAACCATAGTCGTGGTCAATACCTTGTCTTCTTTGGTTTTTATCTTGGCCCTGATTGCTACAGATACTCTAGGACTTGCTACAGTGCTTTTAGCTATCCTAGTTGCTTGGATTTTAGGGCCTTACATTAGCCGATATGCCCAGGCTTATATAACTACCCTGGCAGAGGTAGATGACCTTGTGATAACTGGTGCCGAGATAAAACCAAGAGAGGCAAGAATTTGGGGCATGAGGGTCTTGGTTCCTGGAGAGATATTCATAAGGACCCGTACGCTTGATGAGCCCTTGAAAGTGGAGGTTTTAGATTGATGCGAGGTATAGAGGTCGCCCTTGAGGTTTGGAGAGATGTTAACGAAGGCCTTTTTGCCAGCGAGGCGTTGAGGAAGAAGTCCTTGGGGCTTCCCGAAGGGGACAGGGTCTTAGCTAGTACTTTGGTTTACGTCTCCATCCGAAGGGCTTCGTTTTGGAAATATTTGGTCAAGGAGTATTCTGGGCGTTCCTTGAGAGAATTTTCTCCTGCAGCAGGTGACGCCTTAGTTTTGGGTGTGGCAGGCATAGCCGAGCTTCGCAGGTTTCACCCAGCTTCTCTGGTGAACGCGTTGGTGGAGTTCGTGAAAAAGAAAGGTTCCAGAAGAGAGGTTTCGGTCGTAAATGCAGTTCTGCGGAGAGCTGCCAGAGAAGCCAAAAAGGATCTTGAAAGGTTTCTCCATAGCCCCCAACTCAAGGACTTGTGCTTGGTGTGTGGAGTTCCATACTGGGTGGGCACTAGCCTGAGTGACAGTTGGGGGAGGAAAGAAGCTAGGCAGCTTCTGAAATTGATGACTATGAGAAGTTATGTTTCTCTGAGGTTATCTCCGGGGGTAGACAAAAGAGAGGTTATATCTAACCTTGAAGGTTCTGGTTACAGAGCTTGGGAATCCTCTCTGTTGGATTACTCTATCAGGCTGGCGTCTTCTGCCTTTCCACCTAACCTTTATGGATACGATAAAGGTTGGATAACGCCACAAACTGAGTCATCCATGATGGTTGCCGAGGTAGTATCTTCAAATTATGAAGGCGGGGCAATACTTGATATGTGTTGTGGTAGAGGGGTGAAGACAGTTCAGATAGCGCAGGTCCTTACTGGAGCACCCATTGAGGCATGGGAATTATCCCAAGGCAGGCTGAAGGCAGCCGAAAGAGAAATGGAAAGATTGAGGATAAAGAGGGATTCTATAATCTTCAAAAGGGGCGACGCTCTAGAGCTAAATCCAAATGAAAAACCGTCTTTGATCTTTTTGGACGCACCATGCAGTGGAAGTGGAACATGGGCAAGGCATCCTGATGGAAAACTGAGGCAGAGTAAGGAGAAGTTGCAGCATCTTACTGACCTGCAGCGGGCAATGCTCTTAAGGGCTCTTGAGATGGTAAAGCCGGGAGGTAAGGTAGTTTATTCCACGTGTAGTTTGCTGAGACCAGAGAATGAGTTAGTGGTCGGTGAGGTGGTCGGAAAGGTATCCGATGTGGTTGAAATTCCTGTGAGCTGGCCATATGATTATGTGAGGCGAGGCCGGCCGTGGGGGTATTACGTTTGGCCGGGGTTACCGTGGGTTGACGGGTTCTATGTAGCAGTTCTCAAGAAGCGGCCATAGGAGGTTTATCAATGCGTAACCTTTTGAAGATAGTATTGCTTTTGACAATTTTGATAATAGTAGGTTCGGGTGCTTTCGCCATTTACTCGGTTTTTTGGGGATTCAGGGACGCTACCATTCCCAACTTGGAGGGAATGAAAGTAGCTGATGCGGCTTCCCTTGTTGAGGGAATGGGGATAAAGCTTCGTATAGATAAGGTGGATTCCGTCCGTCCAGAAGGTACCATAGTGGAACAGTGGCCCAAAGCTGGGACAATGGTCAAAAAAGGTCAAATTGTAATATTGAAGGTCAGTAGAGGAGGGGAGCGCCTACCCTTACCAGATGTGAGGGGTATGGAATATGGACAGTGCGTGGCCTTACTCAAAGAAAAAGGTTTTGTCGTGGGAGATATTGTAAGGGTTCACAGTGAGGAGAGGCCAGCAGGTGTTGTGATTGCTCAAAGCCCTGCAGCTCCTGCCTTGGTTGCGCAAGGTAGGCCTATAAACCTGATGGTAAGCCTTGGCCCTGCACGGGTCGATGGCAAGGTTAAGGTCCCCAACGTCCTGGACAGAAGTGAGAAAGTGGCAAGGCAGATTTTAGGCCAGAGCGGGCTTAGAGTGAAAGAAGTTAAGTATCGCTATACCCAGCTGACACCTTCCGGCATGGTCATGGACATGAGTCCAAGGCCGGGGGAGGAGGTGTCTGAGGGTAGTCCTGTGGTTCTTGTCGTTGCAACCGCAAAAAAGCCTGAGACGAAAGAGGATAAAGTTGTCTCCAAGGAAGATCAGGAAGAGGCCCAAAAAGCTGAAAAAGATACTGCCGAAAGTAAGCCCAAGGAAACTGAAAAAAAGGATGAAAGCCCTAAAACTGTAGATGAGCAGCCACCTAGCCAAGAGCCTACAAAGGTTGCCAAGATACGATACCAGGTTCCTCCACTTGCGAGGTCCATGGAGCTGAAAATTGAGCTGATTGATGAAAAGGGAGTAAGGACGATTTTGAAGCGGGAGGTTAGCTCAGGGGAATATATATCCATTGATGCTCCCTTTGTGGGAGATGCGGCAGTTACTATTTATTTAGGAGGACAATTCGTATGGCAAGATCGATATCGGTAAGCAGTCAGGAAGTGCTGATAGCTCCTTCAGTGCTTTCCGCAAATCCCTTGAGAATGGCTGAGGCAGTGAACGCTCTTTCAGGGGAGTATGACATGCTTCATGTGGATATAATGGACGGTCATTTCGTGCCTAACCTATCCTACGGGCCTGATTTGGTCCGAAGTATGAGAGAAGAGTGGCCAGATGTGTTATTGGATACTCACTTGATGGTCGAAAGGCCCCAAGACTTCATAGATGTTTTCGCCGATGCGGGGACGGATATATTGACGGTGCATGTTGAAACGGCTCCTCACCTGCATAGAGTGTTGGAGATGATAAGGGCAAAGGGATGTGTTCCAGGTGTAAGCATAAATCCGGGAACACCTGTAGAATGGCTGAAGCCTGTATTGCCCATAGTGGGCCTCGTTCTGGTAATGTCTGTTAACCCGGGCTTTGGAGGCCAGTCTTTCATTCCTGAGGTTTTAGAGAAGGTAAAAACTCTGAAGTGTTGGAAAGAAACAGGTCCCTTCGACTATTTAATAGAGATAGATGGGGGGATATCGACTCAAAATGTAGGTGAGGTTGTAAGGGCGGGGTGTGATGTGGTGGTAGCAGGTAGCGCTATCTTCAAAGCACAGTCCCCATACGAAACCGCAAGAGAGATGAGAAGAATAGCTGCGGAGGCGAAGAAAATTGGAAGATGAAAGGAAGGTTGCTGTAGAGCTTGGTGAGAGTGTAAGAAGTAGGCGTGAGGCATTGGGGTTGACCCTTGAGGATGTAAACAAAGAGACCAAGATAAGGAAGGCCTTTCTTGAGGCCATCGAAGAGGGTAACCTTAAGTTTCTTTCTGGGGTTATATACGTTAAAGGATTTATA
>Ga0182240_100358_pt1 | contig 15663 bp, 11 predicted proteins | sample hydfrates4_PW_90_FD_145594 | JGI IMG/M metagenome (GOLD analysis project Ga0182240, IMG submission 145594) | Subsurface microbial communities from deep shales in Texas, USA - hydraulic fracturing test 4_PW_90 | ecosystem: Environmental > Aquatic > Deep subsurface > Shale gas/oil reservoir >...
TAAGTATAAAATACTAATAAAATAACCTATAGAAGGAGCAATCAAAATAACTTCTGCTCCAAATTTAAACCAATATATTAATATAATTGCAGCAACACCTTGAGTGCAGGATGCAATAATACCTGAAATAACAAAGAGATCATTTTTTCCTTTCCCCCTAGCCATAAATTGGTATAAATTATTAATTAAAAAAGTAAAGCCGTAAACAATTGATATAAATATGAAATCAGTTTTTAAAATAATGTTTGTAATGGATTGAACCAAACAATATGGAATTGTAAAAATTAAAGATACAGCTACAACATTTGTGAATACCTTGCTTTTATCTTGATCTTCATAAAGAAACCTGAGTAATGCCGTCCACACTTCAATAAATATAATTGAAACAATAAGAATTACAGCAGAATTTGCAATATCAGCTCTCCCATAATCTTCAGGAACTAAATATCTTGTATAAATTGGTAATAGTGCCACGGAAACAAATTTAGCAGCAACATTTCCTATGGCGTACATAAGTAGTTTTTTTTCAAATTTCATAGTTTCATCCTTTCAAGTCTACATAATAATACATACTAGATTATTTTTTTCTTAAAACGAAATACATTATATATCATCATCATTATTAATATTGTTATAGGATAGGATTGCATAAAAAAATGATTACTAAAAAACATCAAAAATACTGCATAAGCATTAAGTGAATATGCAGCAACAGCAAAGGGCGAAGTGGTCTTTCGAAAATGTGTGTAAATCATCTTAATCATAAGTCCCAACAATAATGATATAATACCTGAACCTATAAAACCAAAATCCTTAAATAAAACCGAAATATAGTTAAATGTATTAAACGTTGATCTTGGTATTAATGTATATTGTTCTATAAATAAGCCATCCAATTGAAAATAATTAATAAATGGTTTTAATACCCATAATCCATAAGTATGTGATGTACTGGTCTCCATTACAAATTGCAGGTTTACCCACGGAGTCGTAAGATACAAATACGGAAGTATTAGCCTTTTATTTATAGAGCCACTAACTCGATTGGCTTTTATTAAATAGTTCGCAGTATCATAACCCCTAAGAGAGTCGTAATAATCAAAAGACCAAAATAATATTAGAGCTGCAAATAAGATATATATAAATATACGCACATTCACCCTATTTGTTCTCATTGAATATTTAATATTCGAAATAAGTACTACAAACAAGAGTAATCCAATTTGAAATTTATTGAAATTTATAAAGATATCGAATATGCAAAGTAACAAAGTAAAAACTATTGTTTTCTTATTCTTAGATTTTATAGCATAAGCAATTGCTGGATACTTAAAAAGTGTTAACACACTTGCTAATGGTAGAGCAGTTGCATATACTTTCATACCATATAAATTTCCACTTAATAATGTTGGAAAACCAATAAAAAAACCATATATTGTTGGTAACATTCCTAATAACAAAAAAAGCTTTGTGTGGAATAGCAAATTTTTAATGTTAAATGAATTATCATGGTTTGTATTCTTAATACTATTTTCCATTGATTTATAACTACTTATCAAGCTAAGCCCTATAATAAACATAGATATATTATAAAAAGCGATACTCCAAGTTGATTGAGATAAGTTTGTTAAGTAGTATGGACTTACCGATTTAAAATAAATTAGCAATGAAAGAGGTGTAATTGAAAATAGGTAGTAAGGATTAAATAAGTATGATTCCTTACGCCCTTTATATATGCATACTATAAATAGCAATAATATACCCAATCGATTAAAAACATCTATAACTGAGCTAGCTTGTAATAAAATAGTTATGAACCCAACTGTCGTAAGAGCAATTATTAAAAAAATAGTTAGAAAGCTTTTATTCCTCATCTTCATACGGTATTCCTTTTGTCTCAAATTATATTCTGCTATCATATATTCCTCATCCAATCGTATAACGTATTTGCTCTTACGTCCCAAGTATGCTTTTCAGATGCACTAATAATAAGTTTTTTCATGGATTGATAACATTTCTTATCGTTTCGAATATGGTTTATTTTGGAAATTATTTCGTCTGGAGATGTTGTTTCCAGATAAAAGTCATCATTAAAATCCTGCTGGACTATGCTTTCTATTTGTCCTATTTTTGTTCCAATAAATGGTAATCGGGCTCCAATCATATCAAACATCTTAAGCGGAGAAAAATAAAAATTATCAATATTTTCATAAGGCATTATACCTAAATCGCTACTAATCAGTAAATCTCTTAATTGTTCAAAAGGTACGTTTCCAAACCATTTTAAATTATCATGCTCTTTAATATATTTTTCTATTAAGTTTCTCTTCTCTCCATCACCCAGCACCCAGAATTCAACATCCTTTTCTTTACTCATTTTTTGTGCTACCTTAATCAATTTATCAATTCCATGCCAGCTCTTGAGGCTTCCGACAAAAGTAACAACCCATTTATTCTCCACTCCTTTTTCTTGGCGTATTTTATTTCTTATAATTATTTTTTCTTCATCAGAAATGTTATACAAATCTCTCATATAACCATTTGGAATAACGATAATTTTATCCTCCTTTATATTAGGGTATTCTAACAATAACATATTCTTCAACACATCGGATACAACATATATGCCATCAGCTTTGCTCAAAATATTACTTTCATATTTTCTAACACTTCTCTCGGTATTTGTATTTCTTAGAAAACAACATTCATAAACAAAAGGAGAATTATGTTCAATTATTAATTTACAACCTAATTTTTTTGCCAATAAAAGCGGAGTTGTGTCATACAGTACAGATCTTGCCAATATATAATCAGGCTTGAACTTTAAATTATAAACCTTCTTCAATATACTGTCTACATTCTTTTTTGAAATTAGAACTCTTCTTGTAACTCTAATAGGTTCTAAAATTCTACTTAATCTTTTTTTTAGTATACTTGTTTTATGTTTATATTTTGCCTGCGTAAAATCATTAGCTATATATACATTTTCTTTGCCACAAATATTCTCTAAAGCATTTAACATTCCCAGAGCATGCATATTACTACCATCAGGAGAACCTAAGTTTAAATTGTAATAAAATATTTTCATCTTCTCACATCCTCGTATAATATGTTTTAACAAGTCAAATCATAGAATTTCCAGTTAAGTTTTGTTCTTTGAAAACTCAAAACTAACACATTTGTATTGCATAAGCCCGTTCACTTTACCCTTGACGGTGAGTGGGCCGCATGGTAGGCTCTTGGGCCGCACAGCCACTTCCCTTTAGGGGGTGGCTCCCAGGCTGTGCAAACCATGGAGCCAGAGGCTCACCGTCAAGGGCGGGCGTCTTCAAAAACGTAATCACTTGGGGTTGGACTTTTCGTGATGTTCCCAGATAATTATCTATGAGGATAATTTGGGGAAATGCTGTTACCTCCTGTAGCTTTGACTACTTAGTAAAGTCTGTATCCCCAGCTCTCGTTTGTACTTCTAACCCGCAGGCTGTTCCCTCCGGCAACCCATGCTGGAATATAGCAGCTTCCAGGCAGCCCATGGACCGGAGTGAGTTCTAATATGCGAGGCTGATTGATCTTTCGAGTGCGCTGGGGGCATCCCGAAAAGTCCATTTCCTCATTATCCTAAATGAATTGGAGGTGATCCCCTTGTACAAGCTTTTTATCGGTATTGACGTTAGTTCTGTAGATTTAGAAGTGTGTATCATGAACCATGATGGTGATGTTCTAAAGTCTTTTGTTGTTAGTAACAACCTTCATGGTGCAGAATTCTTACGTGATCAAATCGTTACCTTATCGGACAAGTATTCATCCCAAGAAATCCAAATCGGCATGGAGTCTACCTCCGTCTACAGTTGGCATCCCGCCATGTTTCTCAATGAGGATGCTGAACTAAAAAGACGTCAGGCTAAGGTTTACACCATCAATGCTAAGCTTATCAATAAGTTTAAAGAAGCTTATGTTGACCTTGATAAGACTGATGGCATCGATGCCTGGGTTATTGCCGATCGCTTACGCTTCGGCCGGCTCCCTCTGTCCTTAATAATGCAGGAACAGTATATTGCCCTGCAGCGATTAACAAGATCGCGTTATCACCTGGTCAAAAGTTTAACTCGTGAAAAACAACATTTCTTACAGCACTTATTCTTTAAATGTAATGCTTTTACGTCAGAGGTTGAGTCTTCTGCATTTGGCAATGCCATGATGGAGCTATTCCTTGAAAAATACAGTCTTGATGAAATTGCTTCTATGGATATTGCTATACTTGCTGACTTCCTCAAGGAAAAAAGCAAAAATCGCTTTAATGACCCAGAAGGAGTTGCCAAATGCATACAGAAAGCTGCCAGGTCGTCTTACAGGCTTTCTAAGTGTGTTGAAGACTCAATTGACATCTTGATGGCAACGTCAATTGAAACTATTCGCAGTATTAAAGCACAAATCAAACAGCTTGATAAAGCGATTGAAAGGCTTTTAGCTGGTATTCCTAATACCTTAAAGTCTATTCCCGGTATTGGCCCTGTCTACTGCGCCGGTATCCTGGCTGAAATCGGTGATATTAGCAGGTTTAAAGATCAAGCTTCTGTCGCCAAATATGCCGGCCTTACTTGGCGTAGGTACCAATCGGGAAAATTTAAGGCTGATGAAATTAACATGATACGGTCCGGTAATCGTTATCTCCGTTTTTACCTTGTTGAGGCTGCCAACTCGGTTAAAAACAATGAACTGGAGTTTCGCGATTACTACTACAAAAAGTATCGTGAGGTGCCTAAGCATCAGCATAAAAGAGCCCTCGTCTTAACCGCAAGAAAACTTGTGCGTCTGGTCGATGCGCTGCTACGTAACGACCAAATCTACACGCCTAGAAGGAAGGTGAATCGATGAGGTAAACACCTCCTCAATATCCTTCGGTAATATCCAGTTTCTGTAAACTGAAACTGGGCTTATTAAGTGATGTCTTTTTTAAGAAATATTGGCTATCTTATTTCCAATTTTCTTCTTTAGGTACTTGACATATTACCGCAGGACTTTAATATCTAGTGTGAATTCAACTTTCTTCTTATATTTTTATATTAAGGTGTTTCTCAACTATACAGATACCTTTTTTAGTGCATTTCCATTCTTTTATATATTATATTTCATTATATCAATGTCAAAAAAGTATTTTAACAGACCATACCTTAACTTTATAAAGATTACTTTCATATAATATCAGTTCATCGTATTGATTTTTTATGGTTCCACAAGAAACAAGCCTAACCGCCTGATTATCGGCAAAAACTTCAATATTATTAATAACAGAAGATGCTTCTTTGAATATTGGCAAATTAAAAATACTGTTCTTCTTTTTAGGCATTGTAAAATTAATAATAATACAATTATCAATTTCCTTTATATCTATTTGAGGAAAGATATGTATTAACCGATAACTTTTCAAAGTCTTTTTTACACAAATGGGTCCAAAATAGTTTCTCAGTACTACTGAATTAGAACCATATTTGTTTCCAAAAGCTCCTAACCATGGACCAAAACTACCCTTAAATATTGTTCCATTTCTTTTGGTCCACAGATTAACTATATTGGGGCCTTTTTCACACAAATATTCTTTTCTTCCATCAAATTTCACTATAAAATATCTATCACTTTTAAAAACATTAATCCCTGAGACCCATTTTGTATTTATAATACCGTCTGATATAAACAACTTATGATTTTCGTAACGAGTCATAACCAGCCAAAATAATAAGTGTGCTATGTATACAGAAACATAGTGATAATCCCACCACATATATTTTTCTGTTCCACTAAATTGATTTAGTAATAAGTTATTATTTTTTAACATGCAAGGAAGTCGTTCATATAAATAGTTAACTGCATTATTATACATATTTTTTTGGTTTGTTATTTTTAAGAGATATATCCAAGGTCCCCAACAAAAAACCTGATTACAGCCTCTACCAAAATAGTTTATATCCCCATTTGGATCAACTGCATTTTTTAAAGCATAGAAAGCTCGGTCTAAATAAAAATCCTCACCATATTTATTAAGAAAAGCAAGTAGAGAAAGAGTTGCTACATTATACTGAAGATTATAACTTACTCCTTTCGGTAAACGATCCTCAATATATCCATCATGATTGATTGCACTAAAGATTCTTTTTTTTAAATAGTTAATTTTTTCTTGATATTTTTTATCACCAGTCAATTCAAATCTTTTTTTATTTACAAAAATACGCATAGGAATCCAGTTAACTGTATCATGACGGCTATCAGGTGTATTCATAATAATATCTTTAAGCTGAACATACAAATCAGTATTTTTACTAATTGATTGTTCCTCCCAGAATTTAGCTAATACACATAATGCAAAGTTATTGAAATCATTATGAAAATCGTAATACATCGAATCAGTTTTCCATCTATTTAATAAACCTTTTAATAATTTTATTCCTATATTTTCTATTTCAGGTTCATTTTTTTTGTTGCCTATAATGCACATAGCCGATGCAAAGTGAGATAAAGCATAATGAGCACCAATTACTTTATTGTCTATAGGATCAATAATCACATCATTATCTTGTTCATCTTTTAAAATCCAATCATTACAGTGCACTAATATTGATTCAATCATACTTTCAATTAAATTATCCATATTTATTCAACTCACTTCTTCATAATTTTTCTTTTAATCTTTTTAAGAGTATCAATACTTATGAACTTAAGCAATAAAGGTCTAATAGTAGCTATAATTACTTCTAAAAGATTTGTGCAAGAATGTAACCTATGTCCGTATCGTTCAATAACTATCCCTATTTTTTGGATTGTTAAACCAATCATGTTCATTACTCTAACAAATAGAGTTGGTTTTTTTAATTTTACAATCACTGGATATTGAATATCTTTATAGTTTTTATTTGCTATAGACTCAACTAAATATTTAAGATATTTAATTTTCATAGGTTTTAGCCCAGCAGTCTGTGATGCACAAATATCTGCTTCAACAGCATCCTCAGAAAATACTCTATAACCACAATTAATTGCACTTCCCTGAACAGGACCATTTTTCTCCATAGCATAAAATGCATCCACAATGTTCAGTTGTGGCTTAATTGCTAAGACTAAATCATGTATAACTTTATGTATTTCGACATGATATGAAGACTTTTCAAAAGCTGGTAAACATCCAAACAGATTTTTACATGCTCCTGTATATTCAGTCACAGTATGTGTTTTTAAATTACTAAGAGAAATAATGAAGTCTGCATTCATAAGCGTCCCGGATAGCCAAAGTTGTTTATCCTCAGTACAGAAATACTTAAATCTTGTATTGTTAATTCGTACTAACCTATCTCTAGAAAGATCCAATATTTTTACTCTTTTTGCTTTTTCTTCATCTAATTGTAAGCAGTCGGGTAAATTAAAATGTTCAAATTTTAAATAAGCAAAGCCATAACCAGTACTATCGCTTTCAGCGATATAAATTGTTGATTCTTTATTAATTTCCAAAATAGAATTAATTATATCTCTTAAGAAAGAGATATTCGATACTACATGGCTATCAGTTTCTACGTATGTTCCTGCAGCAAAGTTAGGTTTAATAATAATTATTTTTGAACTGTAAAGTTTGTCTTTTATTTTTAACTCATCTAATATTAAATCTAATTGCTCAGTGGTAATCTTTTTACTCTTATTTATTTGAATCATATTTAAACTCCCCTATTTCACTTAAGACTTCAAGTGCATATGCTGTTGAATAAACAAAAGCTGTTGAAGTATACAAGTGGTGTACTATAGCACCTTCCACATTTTTTGAAAATATCCCACCTGTTGCTTCACCATTTAAACAAGTATGTTTTTTACACCAATCCATTGCTTTTAGGACCGAATCATTTATTTTTTTATTTGAATTATTTATTTTATACCAATCTAATAAGCTTTTAGCAATAACAGACGTGCCTTTACAATCTGGTCCCATAAATAATTTGCAGAAATTATATGGCCATGCTCCGGTTTTTTGCTGATTCTTGATAATATAATCAGTAACATGAATAATTATTTGTTTTAGTTCATTAGTTTGCATTACTATATACGCAGGTATTAGCCCCTCAAGTGCCCAAGCTTGTCCTCGTCCAAAAAAACCTCCTTGTGGCTTACCGTTTTTATCAATTGATGTTGCAAAGGCACCAATATGATGATTATAAAAACTTTTAATATATGCATTAATGAACTTTTTCAAAAATATCAAATATTCATTTTTTTGTGTTATATTATATAGTTTTGCGAATAATCCAGCTGTAAAACCAATATCAACAATATTGACATTAGTAATCCAATTACCATTAGAATTATCATATCCAAGATAAACTAAGCCATCTAATCTTGCAGTATTGATAATCCATTGTGCTGTCTTTTCGGCAGCTTCTAAATATTTGGCATCAAGTGTTGCCAAATATACTTCCAATAATGCATTATTAGCAATATAAGCTGAGTCATTTGGAGCAACAACCGGAATAACTCTTTTATTTGTATAATCGTATCTTACAACCCAGCCCCCATCAGGTAATTGCTTCCTTATGTACGCATCTGCTATATTTTTAGCCATAGTTATTTTCCCAAGTTTAATGCAACATCTTGCTACTGCTGCCGAAGTCCATATCCAACTCGATAAGCACCATTTACCTTCTTCATAAATATAACCTGTTTGACAAAATCCAGAATTACGCCATCCATCAGGAATAAATGAATTCTCCAACATGAATAACCAAGCATCTTCCGCTTTTTCAAATTGAATATTTTTTTTTGAATCTATATTTTTTTCATTTAAGCATATTTTTGTTCCTCTAGAAACAGTATTTTCACCAAAAAATAAATCCGATTTATATAGGGTAATGGTATTTGTTTCGTATGATTTATCATTTATAAACCAATTACCAATAGTCTCATTGGTAAACATATAGTCATCTCTTGCATTAATTATATATACAAAGTCCATGTATCTTTCAGGATTTTGACTTTTCCCAAGTAGCTTTTTTACATTTTTATGTAAAAAGCAATAAACATTTGTTATCATAGTGATTACCACCTTTTAGAAAATCAATAATTTGAATTGTGCAATTTTTATTTCATAAATTACCGGTTCATTGTAAAATTAAATGCAACAGGTAAAATGCATGTAAAAAAATAAACAACCATAGTGAGAAATCATGTATGATTTAGGTGTCTACTCCAAACATACAGGAGGTCTCTACTATGGCTGTTCAATCTAAGTCTACCACAACTGTACGTTCTTTTAAACACCTAAGTGTCTTTGAACGAGGTCAGATTGCCGCTCTCTTAAAAGAAGGTAAAACTCAACGTTATATTGCAAACAAGCTAGGTCGCTCACCAAGTACAATTAGTCGCGAAATTAAAAGAGGAACCACAATTCAAAGGCGAACAGATTTATCAACTTATGAAGAATATTTCCCCGAAACTGGACAGGCGGTGTATGAAAAAAATCGCATGAATTGTGGAGCAAAATGCAAGCTGGCTCAAGTTGAAGATTTTCTAAAATTTGCAGAAGATAAAATACTGCACGAAAAATGGTCGCCAGATGCAGTTGTCGGTTCATGCAAAAGAGATCCTAAGTGGCAGGATGCTGCCGTTGTCTGTACCAAAACTTTATATAGTTATATAGACCAAGGGTTACTAAGAGTACGAAATATCGATTTAAACCTTAAACTTCGATTAAAGCCTAAAAGTAAAAGGGTTCGTCAGAACAAACGTATCATGGGAACAAGCATTGAACAAAGACCGGAAGAAGTACAACAACGCCAAACTTTTGGCCATTGGGAAATTGATACGATAATAGGTAAAAAATCTAATGATTCAGTTATTTTAACCCTAACTGAACGAAAAACCCGCCATGAGCTGTTATTTCTCTTGGATGCAAAAGATAGTAATGCTGTTAACAAGGCACTTTTAGAGCTTAAGAACTGCTACGGTGAGCAAGTTTCTAGGGTATTTCGTACTATTACAGCAGACAACGGTTCAGAATTTAGTGAGCTATCCGAAACCCTACAACAGTTGGGAATTAAAGCTTACTTCTCTCATCCTTATTCCTCCTGGGAACGAGGAACTAATGAACGTCATAATGGACTTATTCGCCGTTTTGTACCTAAAGGAAAAGCCATTAAGAATTTTTCAGCAGCAACGATTCAACGCATACAACACTGGCTAAATAAGCTTCCACGTAAGATATTAGGTTATAAAACGCCTGAAGAATGTTTCTACGAAGAACTATCCAAAATAGCCTAAGCCCATCCTTCTTGGTAATTATAGAGCTCATTTGAGGATAGTCAAGGGTAAAGACTTCGTCTTGCCTAGCGGCAACCCTTGACTACCCTCTGCACTCGCTCAACTTAATATCTAAGAAGGGCTTAAGAAGGGTATTGTGCTTTAAAATCCTAATCATGATGTTTTTTCACTAGGGGTGTTGCATTTAATATTGCAATTTAGAAATACTAAAAATATTGATAAAATTAACACTAGTATTGCATTATTGTATTCCTATGCAAATTTATTGGAAAAATTCTAATATATAAAAAACAAAAAATATGATAATTAACTTTAAGATTGTACCGTATCTTATATACATATCTATTATGTTCATTTAATATTTAAGGTTTTTTCATTGTATATAACTTAATATACTCCTCAAATCTATCTTTCTTATCAAATTTTTTTGCTCTACTTATACAACAATTACTATCAATTTTATTAACTTTAATTATATTAATTGTTTCTATCATTTCTTTAACATTCCCCTTTTCAACTACAACTCCAGAACTTTCATCTATACTCTCCGCACTTCCCCCTGTATTAAAAGTAATTACAGGAGTCCTACAAGCTAATGCTTCTAAATTAACTGTCGGAAAATTATCTTCTAATGTAGGATTCGCAAATACATCTGCTGCTGAGTATATTTCTGCAAGTTCTTCTACACTATTTGTTCTTTTAATTCCAATAATATTTGAAGGTAAATTTTTCAATTGTTCATTGTTTAGTCCTACTAAAACTATAACATCATTATTATCTATTAACTTAGATAACTCAAAGAAATACTTTAATCCTTTTCTTTCATCCCATATATTTGCTACACCTAAAATTATAAATTTATTTTCTAAACTATATTTTTTTCTAAAAATATCCTTATCCTTAGGCGAAAAAACATTTAAATCAATTCCATTATAAATTACTTTAAGCTCATATTCTTTTAAAAATGACTCTTTTACTAAATTTGCAAGCCATCTTGAAGGTGTAACTATAGTCATATTTTTTATTCCTGTAAACAATTCTTTTTTTCTTTCATAATTAAATTTGGAATTGTCTATAAACAAACTCTTTGGATATTTGTTCTTTTGTGGGCAACTTTCACAACCTGTCTTCCATTTTTCACAACCTATATAATCGAAATAAGCACAATGTCCAGTAAAACTCCAGCAATCATGTAGTGTCCAAACTACAGGTTTATTTGCTTCTTTTAAATAATAAAATAATATCTCTATATTTATATAATAACCATGTATATTATGCAAATGTATAATATCTGGATTATACTCTTTAACTTTTTCTATGAATTCAAGAGTAGCTTTTTTAGAAGAAAATCCATGTTTATCTAATAATCTTGTTTTCATTACATGAACATAATTATCAAATTTTGTTCCAATTCTAATTGCTTTTATTCCTTTCGGTGCAATTTCTCTTCCATAAGCTATTAGACATTCATGCCCTTGTTCTTCTAAAACCTTATAAATATCCGTTGCTATTCTACCTGTACTACCATGACCACAAACTGAATTTATTTGTAGAACTTTCATTACAATTTCCCCCAAACAACTCTATTCACATAATCAGTATAAGACAAAATAATCCTAAGTACCTTATCTGATACGTTAGGCATATTATAATCTCTAACAAGTCTTAAGGTATCTTTTTTTTGTGTTTCTAACACCTCAAGACCTTGAAGAATTCTTTCTTTCTTAAGCTCAACCATCATAACTGATGCTTCTTCCATTGCTTCTGGTCTTTCATGAGCTTGTCTTATGTTAAGTGCTCTTAATCCAAGTATTGATGATTCTTCGCTAATAGTACCACTATCACTTAAAACAGCCTTTGCATTCATTTGCAGTTTTATATAATCATTAAATCCTAGAGGCTTCATAGTCTTAATTAAAGAATTAAACTCTATACCTTTTGCTTCTATCATTTTTCTTGTCCTTGGATGAGTACTTACTATAATAGGTAATTTATATTTTTCAGCTATGGCATTTAAACTATGAACTAAATCAAAGAAGTTTGTTTCGGAATTAATATTTTCTTCTCTATGTGCTGATACTACAAAATATTTTTGTTTTTCAAGTACAAGTCTTTTAAGCACATCAGATTTTTCGATATCTTTCTTTTTAGCATTTATTACTTCATACATAGGGCTTCCCGTTTTTATTATTCTATCAATTGGAAATCCTTCTCTTATTAAATATTCTCTAGCTATATCGCTATAGGTTAAGTTTATATCTGCTATGTGATCTACTATCTTTCTATTGGTTTCCTCCGGCACTCTTTGGTCAAAGCATCTATTACCAGCTTCCATATGGAATATTGGGATATGTCTTCTCTTTGCTGCAATAGAACATAAACAACTGTTTGTATCACCTAAAACTAAAAATGCATCTGGTTTTACTTCTTCTAAAATAGGGTCTATCTTAATTAAAATATTGCCTATAGTTTCCATAGGTGAACCTGTTGCTGCATCTAAAAAATAATCTGGCTTTTTCAGTTCTAAATCTTTAAAAAACACTTCATTTAATTCATAATCATAATTTTGACCTGTATGTACTAAAGTGTGTTCTATTGCTTTTGATTCTTCAAGTTTTTTAATTACTTGAGAAAGTCTTATTATCTCAGGTCTTGTTCCGACTACAGTCATTACTTTTAGTTTCTTCATTTCTATACCTCCAAATAGTAAGTATCTGGCTTATCTGGATCAAAAGGTTCATTTGCCCACATTATTGTTACCATGTCTGTATCACCAAGATTCTCAATATTATGAGTATAACCTGGTGGTATATCTACAACTTCTAATTTATCTCCACTGACATAATACTCAATAATTTCATCAGAATCTATCTTTCTAAAACGTATGACTCCTTCTCCACTAACTACAAGAAATTTTTCATTTTTTGTATGATGCCAATGATTTCCTTTTGTAATTCCTGGTTTTGATATATTTACTGAAACTTGTCCCCTATGTAAAGTCTTAATAAATTCTGTAAAAGAACCTCTATTATCTACATTCATTTTAAGTTCATAGCTAAATTTGTCTTTAGGTAAATAGCTTAAATAGGTACTATATAACTTCTTTGTGAATTCATCAGACATATTTGGAATAGAACGTTCTTCTCTACTTCTTTTAAACGAATAAATCAAATCAACAATCTCACCGAGGGTAATTGTATGAACAATTGGTATTTCACAAAAATCTCCTGCTCTATTTTCGTTACCATTTAATGCTCTTATAAATTCTTCTACCACATCATCTATATAAACAAGATTCATCACTACACTTGGATCATTCATAGTAATAGGCAAATCATGTGCTATATTATGACAAAACGTTGCTATAGCACTGTTGTAATTCGGTCTACACCATTTACCAAAAACATTTGGTAAGCGATAAACAAGTACTTTTGCACCAGTATTTTTACCATAGGTAAAAACTAAATATTCTCCTGCTCTTTTGCTTCTACCATAAGGGTTATCTCTTTCAGCTTGTATAGAAGATGTAATGAGTATTGGGGCTTTGTTATTGTGTTTTTTAAGTAATTCTAATAACTCAAAAGTAAATCCAAAATTCCCTTTCATAAACTCTTCTTCATTTTTGGGACGGTTTACTCCAGCTAGATGGAACACAAAATCACACTCTTTTGTATACTTATTTAAAAGAGACTTGTCTGTATCTCGATTAAACTCAAATATATCTTCATATCCTCTATTCTTTAATTCAGCTATAAGATTTTTACCTATAAAACCTTTTGAACCCGTAACTAATATTTTCATTTAGTTTCAACCTTTCATTTGATAACTTAATTTAATCTATTCAAAAGAAATAGCAGCTTCTTGAATACCATAATTATCTTCTAACTCTTGTTTTATATAATCTAATGATAGTAACTTTTCTTTTATTTGTTCGATATTTAAAATTTCTGTATTATGTGAATTGTACTCTTTATATTCAGATAATCTTTCATTACCATCAACAAAATACTTATCATAATTCAAATCACGATTATCACAAGGTACTCTGTAAAACCCTCCTAAATCTTCAGCTACTAAATACTCTTCTTTAGTAAGTAAAGTTTCGTAAAGTTTTTCTCCATGTCTAGTACCAATTATCTTTATTTCATTGCCTGCATTAAAGATTTCTTTTATAGCCTGAGCAAGGTCTCCTATCTTAGCAGATGGAGCTTTTTGAACCATAATATCTCCTGCTTTAGCATTTTGGAATGCATATACAACTAGTTCTACTGCCTCATCAATACTCATTAAGAATCTGGTCATATTTGGATCTGTAACAGTTAATGGTTGCCCACTTTTAATTTGTTGAACGAATAGTGGTATAACTGAACCTCTTGAAGCCATAACATTTCCATAACGTGTACCACATATAAGTGTTTTATCTGGAGATACTGTTCTTGACTTTGCTATAAATACTTTTTCCATCATGGCTTTAGAAATTCCCATAACATTTATTGGGTATGCTGCTTTGTCTGTTGATAAGCAAATTACTTTTTTTACTCCTAATTCTATAGCTGCAGTAAGTATATTATCTGTACCGATTACATTTGTCTTAACTGCTTCCATTGGAAAGAATTCACATGATGGAACTTGTTTTAAAGCTGCTGCATGAAATACATAATCTACTCCATACATTGCATTTTTTATACTTGATAGATCTCTAACATCTCCTATATAAAACTTAATTTTGTCGTTTTTATAAAATTTTCTCATGTCATCTTGCTTTTTCTCATCACGAGAAAAAACTCTTATTTCTCCTATATCAGTATTTAGAAATCTTTTTAAAACAGCATTACCAAAGGTTCCTGTTCCTCCTGTTATAAGTAAAGTTTTATCTTTAAACATTTCTTATTTCACCACCAATATCTATTAATCATTTATTATATTAACTATCACCTTATAATACATTTCTGTGCAAATACGTCTTTCGTAAAAATTTCTAAACATTTTTTTAGCATTTTGTCCATAAATTTTTAACTTGTTATTGTTATTTTTGAATTCTAAAATTAACTTTTCTAGACCTTCAACATCCCCTTGTAAAACACTTCCACCTGAATTATATTTATGTAGATTCCTAGCAATATCGGTATTCTTTGACATTATAGCTAATACAGGTTTTCCAGCAGCTAAATACCCGTATGTTTTACTAGGTACCCCTAATCCCTCCACACCTTTTACAAGGCTTACTAAACAAACATCTGAAATTTTAAGTACATCTGCATAATCATTTCCTAATAAAAAACCATACACTTTTGCATTTTGAATTTTGTTATTCTTTATATAATTTTTTACATAATTTGCCTTATTGCCATGTCCAGTAAATAGAAATAATATATC
>Ga0182240_100359_pt1 | contig 15647 bp, 7 predicted proteins | sample hydfrates4_PW_90_FD_145594 | JGI IMG/M metagenome (GOLD analysis project Ga0182240, IMG submission 145594) | Subsurface microbial communities from deep shales in Texas, USA - hydraulic fracturing test 4_PW_90 | ecosystem: Environmental > Aquatic > Deep subsurface > Shale gas/oil reservoir >...
ACCACCACTGATAGTAGAGGACTCAAGAGGTCAGCCCATTGAATCCTGGGCTCAACTTATCAGGTGGATCAACAAAACTGATAAGTAACTGAATATCTTTACTGACTAACTTTTTAGAAAATCAAGTATAACTCTTTTAAAGTTCTACATTTATCTAATTCCATTTTTTAACACTATTTACATCTTAAAACTTTTGACATTCTGAATATTTTTATTATAATTAAAACTAGTGGTGAACAATTACTATTTACTTACATTTTATGGTAACTATCATATTTTATTTGACGTTATCTAATTCTTCTATTTCTTCCCATTTTGGAAATGCAGTTGACCCCCCGATTTTTTCAGTCGATTTAGATCCACAAAACACTCCAATTTTTAGACATTTCTCAAATTTATAATTTTTTTCTAAACCAGCAATAAATGCAGCAGCAAAAGAATCACCTGCACCTGTCGGGTCCACAAAATTAACATCAGGCGGAACAGCTGAATATATTATTTTATTATCAGAAATTGTCACTGCTCCCTCAGCTCCAAGGGTGATTACAGGTCTCACCCCCCAATCTCTAAATTTATATAAGATATCTTTATTACTATCTAAAGCTGTAAGTATTTTTGCTTCTAAGAGGTTGCAGAAAAAATAATCTGTATATTTAAATATATTAACTAAATTTTCTCTATTTTCAGTATATTTTTTAGCACCATCCCAGCCAGTTACTAAAGAAGTACGTATCTTATATTTTTTAGCTTCCTGTAATAAGTTGTAGATATTTTTATCAAAATCCAGTAAAGTATGAAAATGACTTACATCACCTTTTTTGAACTTTGAGATAATCTTAATATGTAATTTCTCTAAATCAGTTCTAGAGCCCATCCTGGTAATGAATCCACGATCATTGTTGTAAACAAAAGCAGTAGAAATATTAGTTTGGGCATTTTCTAATATTTCAATATCACTGACATCTATCTTTTCTGAATGAAGTTTTTTTAGAATATGTTTGCCAAAATGATCATTTCCAACCTCTGCTATTAATTTAGTTGGAAAACCCAATCTGGCCAACCCAACTGCTGTAATCGATAAGCCGCCGGAAGTTACCAAAAAGTTTTTAGCAAATACTTCTTTACCAACTTTCGGTTTTCCATCCAATTTAGAATAAATGAGATCTGCAAAAACAGGTCCATAGACTAATATTTTTTTATTCATTCATTTTCCCCCTAAACAGCTATTCAGATCTGCCAATTATCTTAAAGTGATATAAGTCTGTTCTGAATATATTTACACAATAAATCAAAGGTTTTTGTTGATCATCAAAATATTTTTCTTCAGCAGCTAACACAGGTGCTTCTGGCTTTAGTTTTAATCTTTGAGCAACTTCTGCTTCTGCTGCAATTGCTCTTAACTGTAATTCTGAATAATTAAGGTTAACGTTTCTTTTTTCTTTTAAAAAAACAAATAGTGACTCTCCCATATCCTCAATGGTAAAATCTGAACCTATAACTGAAATAGGCAGTTTATCCACAGTATACATCATAGGTTTACCATCACCAGTTCTTACCCTCTCTAAAACAGCTACCAGCGAACCCTTTTTAATATCTAAGGCTTCAGCAATTTTAGCATCAGCTTTCTCCCAGCGAAAATTTTTATAACTTGTTCCTGGATTCATATCTAATTCTTCAATACTTTTAGTAAAGCTTTTTAATCTTTCTGCGCCTCCACTTACTGGAATATTTGATCTGGTTATGATTGTCCCTACACCATGTATTCTATCTACCAGACCATCTTTTTCAAGAATACCTACAGCTTCTCGAAGCGTTGTTCTGCTAACCCCCATCTTATCTGATAATTTAGTTTCAGATGGTAGTTTTTCTGAATCACTATAAATACCATTTATAATTTCATCTCTTAATTCTTCTGCTATTTGAACATAAAGCGGCTCTCTTTTTCTTTGCGCAGACATTATAGCACCTTCCTTTGTTAAGTCCTCTGTTTTCTGTCAACAGTCCTCATACCTTTAAAAAATAAAAAAATATTTTATTTCTATTATAGATTAACATACCGATTTTGAATTGTCAAATAATTTACACTAACCACCAGCCATTATGACATTAACTCAAAATTTTTTAAAGTAAACAGAATCCTGACACAATCATAATAAAAAAAGATCTCACTTTAAAATAAAGATAATCTGCCAGCCAGGATTCTTTGAACTTAATATTCTCAAGAATATCAAAATAGTGGTTAATATTAAATTCGGAATCTGACTTTTTAACATCTTCATTATATAGATCTGGTACCTTCTTTTGATAAGCTTTTATTTGATTGATCCAGGATTGAGTTTTTTTCGCCCGACTTTTATTCTTCATTTTGAACCCCCCTGATTTTTTATTATTTTATCCACTTTTGATTAGTATATTTAAAGAATAACACAGGGGTGTGACAGCATTATGTCGCAAACTGGTGTTTTAAGATTTGTGAAAATGATTAAATTTAGCCTTGCTGATATTTTTCTATCAGTAATGTCAGTCTTTAATTAATACTGCAGGATCAGAATCTAGTAATTTCATTAAATCTTTGATAAAATAAATATGTGATCAGTTGAGTTTCTTATTTAATTTTGGTCCTGTAGATAATTAATTTTATTCAATAGAGTCAGACAAATACCTTTTTTAATTAACTCTTTATATTTTACAGTAAATTATAATTTCTGAGGTGATTAATTATGAAAGAAGCAATGCTTTATGAGAAATTGAATGACCAGAAGGTTAAATGTTCTGTCTGCAGCCACAGATGTGTGATCAAAGAAGGAAATAGAGGTATCTGTCGAGTAAGAGAAAATCAAGAAGGAACACTTTATGCTCTTAATTACGGGAAGACAGCTGCTGCTAATATTGATCCGATCGAGAAAAAACCTCTCTATCATTTTCTGCCACATACAAAGGCTTTTTCAATCGGTACTGAAGGTTGTAATATGAAGTGCAGCTGGTGCCAAAACTGGAGAATATCTCAGAGTCCAGAGCCAGATAAAGCTGCAAATGGTAGAAATCTTCCTCCAGAAGATGTGGTTGAGCAGGCGCTGAATAATAACTGTGAGTCAATAGCTTATACCTATACTGAACCAACAATTTTTTTGGAATATGCTCTAGACACTATGAAGATTGCTCATAAAAAGGATCTTAAAAATGTCTGGGTAAGCAATGGCTATATGACTAAAGAAACTCTGGCTGAAATAATTCCTTATCTTGATGCAGCAAATATTGATTATAAAGGGCCAGCTGAATTATATAAAAAATACACAGGATCCCGCTTAGAACCGATTAAAGAAAATCTAAAGTATCTTTATCAGGCTGGAGTCCATCTTGAAGTGACCACTCTTGTCATACCAGATTTAAATGATAAAAAAGATCAGTTAGAAGAAATAGCCCAATTTATTGCAGATGAATTAGGCAGCAATGTCGCCTGGCATGTAAGTCGTTTTTATCCAGGCTGGAAAATGCAGGATAGATCTAGAACTCCAATAGAGACAATTAAAATGGCAAGATCCATCGGAGAAAAAGCCGGGCTCAAATATGTTCACATGGGAAATGTCTGAGCTTAATGTCTGAGCTTAATAGAATAGGACCAACTTTTCAGCTGAGACCCCTCGTCAAACTGCACGTAAAGAAAAACTGTAGATGATAAAATAGATTTTACAGAAAACGATAAATAAGATTTTACGGATATTGCTAGATAATGTAAAGTAACTCTGTTTTTTCTCTGTAATAGCAGCTATCTTAGAGATTTGCTTTTCATGCCCTGTTCTAAACACTGCAGATTTTCACCTTTAAAAAGCTAAACATAACCAGTATTACTTTGTGGAAAGCTGAGATTTAAGTGGCGAACTTCATAATCAGTCATATCAAAGTATTTATTAATTGTTTTACGATCATGATTCGTTTTTCTCATTATTTCAGCCACATTCACATCTTTCTTAAACTATAGTTCTTTGATATCATTAATATCAGTCATTGTTAATGTCATCTCCATTTTCCTTCCTTATATAAGTTGTGGTTGACTTAATATAAGGGTACGGTATTTTGGAGTGACTGCAATGACTTTTTCATTCTGCAATAATAGGGAATTTTAGTTTGCAATTCTTGATAATTTTAGTATACAACAAATATTTAGTAATTAACTGCATAATTGTTGTAATTAAATTATATCACTCTATTATTACAAAATTGTAATTTTCCTCCTAAAAAGGATACTGAACAGGATTTTCACCTTTGGAACCAATAATCTCCGACTGCTCCAGTTCTACTTCATCCAGATAGGATTCAGTTTTAATTTTAAATCTCCATTCTGTTCCATAATCAAAAATGTACAAAAATTCCTGACCTACTTCCAATCCCAACTCAGAAAGCTTTTTTTCTACTGCATTAAACCCTCTACCCTCTTCAATTCGACCATATCCCGGACCATCCCAGGGCTTATTTGACATAAAAAATGAATAGAGATGATCATCATCAAAATCAAAAGCAGCTTGAATTGCCTGATGTAAATCGGCAAGCGCAGCAGAAGCAGCAATTTTCACCTTGCGCCAGACTTTCCCCAATTTAATTTTAAAAATATAATTACCCTGCACCTTTTTACCTACAGCTCTTGGAATAGTACCGCTGATTTCTGGAAAAACATCAGCAAAATCGATCCAAAATGGATTTTGATAGGCCATTCTGGCACCATAAATTCCAAATTCATAACCCATCTTCCTTAAAAAAGGTAAATTGTAATCTCTAAAGGACCAATTATTTATCAGGATTGGAATTATTGATTTTCCAGCTTCAGTTAACCTGAGTTTCATAAAATCTATCCGCCAAAGCTCCAAATAATTTAAATACTTGAGAAAAGCTCCCAGATAAAATTTTAACTGATCATTGACAATTAAATCTTCATTAGCCATTAACTTATTTAAATATCTTTCTAAATTAATTTCAATATTATTATCATTTTTAGGAGTCTGCATTTTCTCAAGATCACAGTCAAGCCAGAATGTTTCCAGTAGAAATAAATATTTTTCTGCTTCTGATAATTGTTTATAAGCATCAAAGTTTTTACCCTTAATTAGGTGCTTAGTGCTGCGGCTGTAATCAATTTTTAAAACTTTACCGGCAAGTGCAAGATAATAAAAGAAATTTAAAAGTAAATATTTATATTGAGGAGTTCTATTATGACATTCAGAAAGCTGATCTGTCTCCATTAGTTCATTTAACTCCAGTAATGCTCCCCCATTAATAAATTCCTGAGTTTTGCTGATTTTAATTTTTTCTTTATTAATTTTATCCAGAAAATCATCAAAATCACTTATTATTTTAGTCTTAAATTTAATTTTATTTATAATAGTTTTCGACTTCCTTTCCAATTTTATCGGGATTAAAAATTAACCCAACTGTTTTTACAGTATTATAACACAAAGTCTTAAAAAAGAACATTTATAAAAAAATAAAATCCCAGAACCTGAAAATTTCCAGACCTAATACTTTTTGTGAAAGTATTCTTTTTAATCAGATTTACACTGGCAATAATTTCAGTCTCTTTTGTCTTGCGCTGCTCAACTGCTCCCAGAATAAATACAACTAACTGGTCCCTGGCACTAACTGCATCATATATGCTATTTTTCTGCTGATTAATTTTTTGACTTTTAATTTAATCTATCAACTTCAAATTATCAATAAATTCTATGACATATTTTCTCTTTAAAATATCGTGACAGTATTCATTACTATAATTCCTTAAACAACCATAACAACTAGTATCTCCTTCATCCCCACCGCATTTACATCTGCTTACTATTTCTCTAGTTTTCTTTAATACTTTTTCAAAATTATTCTTTTTAATAATTCTTTCTACATGTCCGGCACCTCCTGGAACAGTATCATAGAAAACTAAAGCAGGATTTAAAGGATCTCCAGTATAAGGATATAAGCAACCATCAATATCTCTTCTTTCAATACCTAGAGCTTGACTAATACCTTCCAACATTCCATATAAAACTGATTCCCAATATCCATCTTTTTCCTGACCAAAATATGAGTTTTTAAATTTCAATTGAAAAATATCAGTATTATATTCATATCCTAAAGAAAAAACTCTTCTTTTACCTGTACAATCTTGTCCCCAGGGTGTTTTATGTTTGCTAATAGATTTATTAGTATTAATTTCGGTATAACCACAATTTTGACAAACTGAAAATTTATTAAATCCGGCATGATTAATTACTGCTAATTTTCCTCTTTTAGCTGAAATGAGCTGTGCCTCAATTCCATTAAAATTATACTCTTTTATTAACTCAGAATCTTGATTATATTCTCCAGTAAAATATTGTCTGCTTGTATAAGTTTTCTCTGGTCTACTCAATTTGGGTTCTTCGGGTTTATCAGATATAAATCCAAGTTCAGGCGTGATATAAGTACCCTTCATTTTCCCTATTTTTTCACCACAGGCTTGACATCTATCTAATTCATTTTCAGTTTCTGCTATTTCACTCTGATAATGACCACAATGTTCACATATTGCATATTTACGTCTAATTAAATCTTTATTTGGTAAAGTTTTTAAATAACGACTTGTCCATAACTTCCCCCCAGCAACTACTTGACTGCCTGGAGCATATTCTGATAGAGCTATTTTAAGATCTCTAGTTAACTCTAGGTTTTTAGCCTGATCTCCATGATGAGCAATTTTTAGTTCAACTACATCAACTGGAAAACCATACTTAGGAATTATATTGTTTTGTGACATATAATTTATCAAATATTTAGTTTTTAAAGTTCTAATAACTCTATTGATAACATTTGCTTTACCAAACTTCTTTTGCTCTACTAAATTAGCTTGAACCTTTTCTAACTGTTCAATATTATTTTCTAATTCTAAACGAGCTAAATTCATAACTCCTTTTTCGCCTATTAATTTATTGATCCATTTCCAATTATCTAAATTAATCTCTGAAGCATCAGGCATAATTTTTTCTAATATTATTTTCAATTCAATCGGTTTTTCTTTTAAATATCTGTAGAATTTATCAATGCCATTAGAAAAAAAGAAATCTTCTACAGTACCAAAATATTCAGGAGACTTTCTCCAAAAATTAGCTAAGGCTGCAGCATAAATATGTCTTCTAATTATTTTATCATTTTTAATTTTAAAATGTGGAGGCTCAATATTCCCGCTAATAATATCTAAAGGATTTTGAAAATAAGTTAAATCATGTGATCTTCTACGAGCAAAAGTCAGAGAAAACGCTGTAGAATCAGTCCTTCTTCCAGCCCGGCCTGCACGTTGGATATAATTTGCTGGTGTTGGAGGAACATTTCGCATAAAAACTGATTCTAATTCCCCAACATCTACTCCTAATTCAAATGTAGTAGAACAGCTTAAAACATTTACATCTCCATCATTAAATTGACTTTGTATATCTGCTGCAGCCTCAGTTGTTAACTGAGCTGTATGCTCTTTACTTTTCATTTTAACTGGCAGCTTATCTAAATATAAATTCCGATAATGATTATTTTTATATAATTTTTCTGGACTGCATTTTTCTAATCGACCAGAACATTGATAAGTTGGACAGGTGCCCTTAACATTATGAAGAGTAATTCGATTACAGGTAGGACAATAAAACCAATCAATTGAAGAATCAACAATTGCAGGTTTTAGCTGCCAATAATCCAGTTTCAAACGGTACATTTGACCTAGATTTTGGCTATGAATAGTGGAAAAATAATCATTAAACATGCTTGATTCACTATCAATATTTAAACCCGAATCCCAAATTTGCCTCAAAATATCCAAACATTCTTTTCTTGATAATTTATTGTCTAATCCCTTTTCTGATAAACGCTGTAAGAAATCTAATCTTGAGTTTAATATCCCCTTGCGGGTAGGGAGCCAGCTATAAATATTATATTCTGAAGATTGTTTTTTAAAATAATATTCTCTATTACGGGGTTCAAAAAAAGAATCTTCTGGAGAAATATTATCAGGAAATAGTATTGCTCCATATTTTCTAAAACTGTGTAATAAAATTTGAAAAAGTTCCCAGGCTTCATATTCATTTAAACCATATTTCTTCAGTGGTCCTGCAGAAAAAGATGAAGGTTTTTGTAGAGAAAAACCCAATAACCCGAGTGCTTCTAGACTATTTTTTCTATCTAAAACTAAAAATTCATATAATATCCATTTCCAGGCTAAATCCTCAATCTCTTGAAGACTTTTCGCTGGATAAATTTGTTTTCGATTTAAATAAATTTTTAATCCATTTACCAAGTCTTTAACTCTCCATTTATTAGTTAAAACTTTTTCTTTATTTTTTTGGATAGTTCTTAGAATTAATTGTCTTCTAACAATCTGCTGATAAGTACTCTCAAGATAAGTAGGGAAAAATGCTGCGTCCTGTCTGCTATCTGAAAAAACTAATAATTGACTTTTGTTTTTATTAGGTTGTACTTTCTTTTTGGCTTCAGTTTCATTAGCTTTAGATCCCCAGCCAACTTTGTTTTCTTTTACCTCTTTTTGTTCTATTTTTAATTCAGAAGCTAACTGTTGGTAGAGAGAAGTTGTTAATACACTTGTAACAGCATCTCCTCCTAAAAGAAATCTCCAGACTATAGAGCCGATACTTCTAACTGATCTACATGCTGAACATTTATGAACTTTCCCTTTTTTAGCAGCAACTTTTATAACTTTAATTGGATTAAAATTACAATCACAGCCAGAAAACAAACTTCCATTAGCCCTTATATTACCACACTTTGGACAAAGTAAATATTCTTCTTCATAATTCTTATTTTCGTTTATTGCTTTAATTTCATCTTCATTATCTATAGTTTTAAAAGCTTGATCATCAACAACTAAAAAATATGATAAACTGTTGTTATCTTTATAATATTTCTGACTGGGTTGGGTTAAATAATTTTCATCATTTTTACTATCTATATTTCCAATTAAATATAGGGCATTACACTGTCTACAACTACCAATTTCAAATACAGGAAACTCCTGACCTTGATATCTATGTTTTTCTTTTCTTTCTAAAAACAGCTGTTTTTCAGGAAGAAAAGTTATGTATGCTCCCTCAATTGCTCTAATAAATAAATGATATCTAGCAGGTAATAAAGAAACCGATTCCTCCATAGATTTTGCCTTATTTGCTAAATAAACTAATGCTGTCAAATAATCATTAGATTTATTTGTATCGGGAAAAATAATTGACGCTGTTTTTACAAAATATTGTGCTTTTTCTTCTAATAATTGCTGTAAGTGGATTAAATTTTTATCACTTTTTAAAATAAAATACAGATATTTTTGCCATTTCTCATCAGAAGAATTAACTGCAGTGTCAATAAAACGTTGTGGAATATTGCTTTTTTCTGCAATTTTAGTAATTTTATCAAAAATTATTTCCTCATCACTTTCACTTTCAATTATATTTTTCCATTGTAAATAAATAGATGGATCTATACCGTCCCAGGAGTTGTTCATCTCACTAATTTCAACTTTTTTTCTGCTTGCCTTGATAACATCTTGCTTCTCAGGCTCATTTTCTTTATACTCAAAAGGCTCATTAAATAATTTTTGACCAAAATTAGCTACCTCGTTAAAATCATTTTTACTACTACCGATAGTAGCACTAGTAGCAATACATTTTATTTTAGTCTTTGGATTTGAAACTCTAGCCTTTAAACGTCTAAGTAACATAGACATTTCAATTGCTTTTGCTCCAGTATAAGTATGTGCTTCATCAAGCACAATATACTGCCAGCTTTTAGAATACTTACCATCAAAAAATGTATGGTCTTTTGGCCGCAGCATTAAGTACTCTAGCATTGCATAATTAGTTATGAGGATATTAGGGGGTGTTTTCTTCATCTGCTCTCTAGAAATTAATTCATTTTCAAGTAAGGGAGCATCTTTATACATTTTATGATAGCGCTCTCTAGCTTTTTCGTATTTTTCTTCTGTTTCACCTGTGTAACTGCCAAAAGTAATCTGAGGATAATTTTTTAATAAATCCCTCAATCTTTTTAATTGATCATTTGCTAAAGCATTCATCGGGTAAAGCAGTAACGCCCTGACTCCAGGATTTAAAGCACCATTTTCTTTTTCTTTAAATAAACTATTTAAGATCGGAATTAAAAAAGATTCAGTTTTTCCACTACCAGTTCCTGTTGCTACAATAACATTTCTATCTTGATCAATAATTTTTCTAACTGCTTGCTCCTGATGTAAATATAAAGCCCTATCAAGTGGTAATTCTTCCACTTTCAAATTATAAAATTCTTCAGACAAAATATTTTCTTTTATTAAATCTCTTATTGAACATCCTTTTATAAAAGGTGGTGTTGCTTCTAAAATTGGCCCTTTATTAAATTTATTGCTCTTATTAAATTCATCTATCAACTGTGTTTGAAGTTCTAAATCTTTTAGAGAAAAAGTAGTTGCTAAATAATCAATATATTTACCTACTATTTCGTTAGTACTTTTTATAGGATCAAGACTCATTTATTTCAACTCCTCACTAATTCTATTATAGTCAACATAGTATCTAACAGCTAATATATGATATTTGCTGTGCTTATATTCAGAATGATTTTTATCAATAGTATCCCAAAATAATTTTTGGCATTTTTTACAATAAGTAAAACCATCTTTTTCTCGATCAACAAAAAGAGATAATACAGAATTTTCGAATTTATAATAAAAACTTACAGGATTATATTCTAATTTTTCAGGCTGTAAACTGTCTTCTCTTTTATTATAAATTTTTAAATTCCCTTCATATCTTTCCTCATTCTTAAATTCTAATTTAGAAGCATCTCTAATTTCTGTTATTTTATAATCATAGTTTAAAGGAAATTTATCTCCATTTTCGTCTTCTACTTTAGTTATAACAAGTCCTTTATCTTTAATAACTGCAATAAAATCCTTTTTATCTCCAATAGTTAAATCAAAAACATTCAAGGTATTATCTGCTGGATATTTAGCCTCTCCTGAATTCCAGGTATCTTTTTCTTTAAATTGAAGCCGGTATTGATTAGGAAGTATTTTTTTCTTTAAATTGACTATTAATTTATTATTGTTATTTATTTCTTCAGAAAAAATCTTTACTTTGTTCTTCTTATTCCACAATATTATGTTTTTACCGTGATCTCTTCCCAACTGCTGCCATTCTATTTTAACTATATTTTCCTCTTTTCTATAATTTATAGATGAATTTATTATTTCCCATCTTGTTCTAATCCTTAATAATGGATAAACATTATCATTTCCTGTTTTTAAAGATATCTCCTGTACTGAATTATTGCTATTTTTTATATCATCAGCAAATCTCATTAAATCAAAGATGAGTTTATTTCCTAATTTTTTAGATCTAATTTTTTGTTGATCATTATTTAAAATTAAATCTGCATTATCAAAGTCAAATCTATCAATATTATTAATAACAAGTTGAGCTTCTTCCTGATTATATAGATCCTCATGCCAAATTTCTTTAACTCTGCTTTGATCTGTTAAATTTAATTGTGGACTCTTTATTTCCCATTTAATAATAGGAATAATCAGGGATAAGGAAACTTTAAATTCATTATTTTTGATTTCAGAAATAAAATAACCATTCAATAATTTAATTCCAGGATTAAATTGTATTTTTAGCAGCTGATTTTTGCTGACTACTTCTCCATCTTCATAATCAAAATAACAATTCTCAGGTAACTTTAATTTTACCTCAGCATAATCTTCTCCGTTAATAACTGGAGGATAAACATCTTTATCATACTTAATATTGAATTTAGGAAGAACTAAAAAAGAAAAGTCAATATTTTTTATCATACTGTGCTTTGAACTTCTTTTTCTTAGTCTTACTTCATATAAGCCATATTTATAATTGAAGAAATTATTTAAATAAATATATACCATCTTATTTTTAATTTTAATCTGATTTTCTAATTTTCTTAAATTAATATTAACAATTTTTTCACCTTTATTTATTGATATCCTTAGCTGCCATAGTCTTAAGTTTGTTAATTCTTTAATAGTAAACAATAAAATTGGTGCTTTTTCTAAATATACTTTTTTATTTTTGCTTTTTAAATTACTGCTGATCTTTCCTGCTATTAATTGAGGCTCTATATAGTTGGTCTTCTTAAAGGTTTCAATCACAAAACCATTTTCATTTAGTATATTTAAAATTTCAAGATCATTTATATATAATTGATAATAGGAATATTCTGAAAAATTACCAGATAAGTCTTCTTTCTGCATAACAATATTTTGAGGCTCAATTTTAAAGTTATTTTTTAAAATTAAACCTAATTTCTGATAAGCCAAAGGATTTAACGAAAGTACTCTATTTGATTGCAAGAAATAGAAGTTTTCTCGTTCAAATTCAGTTTCTAATATTACTTCTTCCTTAAAAATAATTTCTAAAGAAATCATTTTCTGATTCTGAGGAAACTTAATTTTTTTAAATTCAGTTTTCAATAAATCTTTTTTATGAACCCGTAAATCAAGTTTTATTTTTTTAATAACTTCATTATTTTTATCTTTGATAACTAAAATTGGCTGTTTTAATTTATTGGATTGGGGATATTTTATTATTTGCTCTGGTACTGAAATTAATAATTCATTTTTTTCATTAATATATTCTAAATATGGATTCTTATTATAAATTCCATCATTATCATTTGGGGAATTTGCTTTATCAAAGTCATTCCACCATTCTTTTAGTTTTTTACTAATTCTATTTGCTAGAACTGAAGGGTTTTTATTATCTTTTACTTTTTCTAAGGTGATTAAAGATTTATATACAAAATCTACAGCTATATCTTTAGCTTGAAAAAGAAAAATACGGCTGGGTTCAATTAAAGAATATAGTCGCTCAGGATAGGCTTCTAATTTTTTTTGATCAGTTTTCAATTTTTTCTTTTTGCTTTTTAAATCAGATTTTAAATGAATTAATAAATTTTTTATTTCATTTTTATTTTTAGAACTAACAATATCTAGCAAATTATTTAATTTATGTTCTTGATAATCTAATTCTTTTTTTAATTTATTTAACTTCTTTCGCAGTTTTCTTTCTTCTTCTAAAATACTCTTCCCAATTTCAATACCTTTATCTCCTGAAATGATATTTAATTTCATTTTATAATTTTTAATTTCTTCTAACACTGAACGCTTTCGATAGATTAAAGCTGAAATTTTTTCTTCTATAATTTTTGCTTTTTTAGCTAATTCTGCTTCAATAAACGAATAATTAATTTCGGTTTCTGGCTTTAAAAAAGAAAGCTTCTCTTCTAATTTCTTTTGATAAGTTGAATTAGTTTCTTTTGATTTATTTATCTTATTTTCTATATTTTCTTTTTTTAATATTAAATCATTTATTGACTTTAATTTAGTAAAAAATACTGATGGTAGTTCATTATATATGTGATTTTTTAAAGGTAAATCTTTAAGTATTTCCTGGATATCACTTTTTATTTTTTTCTTTTCGCCTTTTAAAATGAAATATTGATTTTTAAACCAAAAGATAATTTTACTAAAAATACCTTTAAGAGTTTCAGCATCAATTTTAAAATTATTATACTTCTTATAATTAGACAATTTTATTGAAAGTTCATCAAAATTAATATTTTTTATTACCTTGACAACTGTTAAATCTAATTCTTGATCAAATATTCCACTACTTTCTTCTCTTATTTTAGCCTGTATTTTTTCTTTCTTATTTTTTAGATTTTTAATTTTTCGCTGCTCTTCTTTCTGTAATTTAAGTAATTCATTACTTTTTTTCTTTATTGATTCAATTTCCATTATTTTAGCTTTATAATTACTTATTTCACCTTCTACAGCAGCAAGGTTGTTAGTTTTTTGTTCTAAAAAATCAGATGGTAATTCCAATAATTGATCAATTTCTGTTATATTATTTCTATTTTTAATAAGTTTATTTATTTTTATTAATTGTTGATGATTCTCTAAAGCAAGCTGATAATCATTAATTTTTGCTCTGAGATTTTTTGTTTTATTTTTAAGAGTAGAGATATCTTCACATAAATTTTTATGTCCTTTATGATCCTTACGAATATTAACAATTCTTTTTTCTACATCTTCTATAGTGAAAGAAAAATCCAGGAAATCTCCACATTCTTTATATAAAAACTCCTCAAAATACTCCTGTAAATAATTATTAACTATTAAAGCATGGGCCAGTATTTGATTGACATATTTATTTCTACCTGGGTCAAATTTAATTAAATTATATTTTTCAAGGGTATAATAAAATACTTCTCCTAGTTTTTCATGCAACCGTGTATTGTCCTCTTCTAATTCAAGTTCCTTATATACAGGTCCCCAGAAGTTGCCCTCTTGATAATCTTTAATTCCGGTATATAACAAAAAGAGTGCAGTAGTAATAGGAGCTTTTCGTTTAAGATAAGAAGGATTTGTATTTAAAATTTTTATTTTATCTTTCATAATCTCACTAATATTATTTATTTGATTTTCATTTAAATCTATTTGCCCCAATAATGATATTTTAGGAATTAATTTGATAAAAGTTTCTTCATATTCTCTTATATTATTAGATTTATCAATATTAGCTTTATAAAACATAATAACCCCTCTTTTAAAAAATATATTTTTTACAGCCAGTAAGAAGTAAAACCATCTTCTTCAAAGCGGCGCAGCATATATGCTATTTTTTCTGCTGACTCCGGATACTTAAAGCTTTCCTGATTTGCCTGATAATAGTTCCAGACTCTATTAGACAGCTGACCATTTTCCTTACTGAAGCTACTTCCACTAAAGAAATCAAATAATTCCAGCAGTATTTCTTTAATGATGGCTGAACTACCCTGGATCCTGGGTAATACCTTTTGCAGAATTTCCTTATCAAAGGCAGTATTCTTATCTAATAATTCTTTATCCAGAGCTTCTACTATGTAAAAGTTAATTTCATCTCTGATTCTGTAGCCTACCTGTAAGTTTGCTTTTTTAAGAATCTTATTTAATCTTTCCAGTTCTTCAGTTGTTCTTTGGACTTCATCTTTTTTAGCAGGCAGTAGATCTTTTAGATTTAGATACTTAGTTTTTAGAAATTGATTAGTTATTTTTAAGCTCTGAGCCTGATCAGTATAATCTTCCTCCAAAAAGGCTGTTAAATCGATCTGATTGAATTCAATTGTATTTGCTCTATCTAATAGCTTTTTGCTGAATGGATGGGTTGTTTCGTCCATATTAACCGTTCCAATGAGATAGAGGTTGTCCGGGATATGTAGATTTGAGTATTTAGCTTTAGAATCATTGCTGTCATTTTGATCAAAATCATTTTCATTTAATAATCTATCTGTTTTTATCTGATCACCATCATAGTGACGGGTTTCCATCTTTGATAAAAAGTCACTAAAATAATATTCCACTCGGGCTAAGTTCATTTCATCAAGACAGACTAAATAGGGATTAGCAGGATCTTCAGCAGCTTTTTTGATTGTTTCTAAGATCGGGCCAGGCTGAAAATCTCCTCTGATATTGCTGTAACCTAAAAGATCTGCACTGTCATTCCAGTCTGGTTTAACTGAAATCAACTTAAAGCGATCATTTTCTGAGCTGCAGCCAATAGCTCTGG
>Ga0182240_100360_pt1 | contig 15645 bp, 14 predicted proteins | sample hydfrates4_PW_90_FD_145594 | JGI IMG/M metagenome (GOLD analysis project Ga0182240, IMG submission 145594) | Subsurface microbial communities from deep shales in Texas, USA - hydraulic fracturing test 4_PW_90 | ecosystem: Environmental > Aquatic > Deep subsurface > Shale gas/oil reservoir >...
GCCTTTTCTATCTGATAGGCCTGATTATCAAGATAAGGTTTCTGCTGATGGATCAGTCCCCAGAGAGGTCTGGCCTGAATATTGACCTCGTTTAACTTTCTTAACAGCTCGTCTCTATCGATTCCGTATTGATCCTGATCAACTATTACAGCATAAAACCAGTGATTGGCTCTTGTTCCCTGATTAAAAGGTAATAAGCTTAAGCCATCTATTTCAGCTATTGCTTTTTTGTAAAGCTTATAATTTTTCTTTTTAGTGGCTATAAAGTCTTCCAGCCTGTCTATCTGTTCTGTTCCATAGGCTGCCTGAATATTGGTCATCCGATAGTTATATCCTATTTCATCATGCTGATAATATAATGGATCTGTTTTAGCCTGTACTCCTAAAAATGAGGCCTTTTCTAAAAGCTCAGGGTGATTGGCAACCATCATTCCACCACCACCGGTAGTGATTATCTTATTGGCATTGAAGGAATAGACTCCGATATCTCCTATTGTTCCACAGTGCTGACCCTGATATTTACCGGAAGTATAATAAGAACCGAGAGCTTCTGTTGCATCTTCTACAATTTTCAGGTTGTATTTAGCTCCAATTTTCATTATTCTTTCCATATCAGCTGGGTTACCAAAGACATGAACTACTACAACAGCTTTTATTTCTTTGTCTGTTTTTTTATTAATTACCTTACCATCTACCATTTTACATTGATTAGCTAAAAATGATTCTAATTTATCTGGATCGATGTTGATATCATCTCCACAGTCCATAAATACAGGTTCTGCTCCCATATAGGTAACTGGATTGACTGCTGCAATAAAGGTTGCTGTGGGAACTATTACTTCATGATCACGGTCTACTCCTAAAACCCTCACTGCAAGGTGTAAACCGGCTGTTCCACTCTGAACTGCTACTGCCCGCTCTACATTTAAGTACTTTTCCATCTTCTCCTGAAATTCTTTGATAAATTTACCACCTGTTGAGACCCAGCCTGATTCTATGGTGTCTTTTATGTTATCTACTATGTCCATTGATAGGTTTGGTACTGAAAGTGGTATTGGTCTTTTTTCTGGCATTGTATCACCTTTCTATTTTGAAATTATTTTTATGTAAATTTTTTTATGTTGTAAATACTGTTCTAATTATATCCCAGCCTGGATATCATTTCAATCTAATCGACAAAATTAGCAAAAGCTTTTCTTTAAATAATATTATATAATTCAAATCGCATTTAGTTTAGATATCTTCTTTTTGAAAAGCAAATAAAAGTACTCCTGGCAGCTAATTAAATATCACCAGGAGTAAAATTACACAAAACTGTTTTCTATTCAACTATTTTACTGTTTTAATGCTTCTTCTAATTCCTTTAAATCCTTAATCTTAGAAATTCTTTCACTTAACTCTTCTAATTTACTTATTTCTGCCTGATCAATTAATTCCATGATTTTATCATCGCAGCCTTCAAAATTACCTTTTATCAACTTTTTAAATAATTTTTTCTCACCCTGTTTTTCGCCTTCTTTTTTGCCCTGCTCTTCTACATATTTAAAGAATTTTACCATTTTGTAATCCCTCCAGATTTCTGACATATCTTTGTCACTTAAAAATTTATCACTTAAAACAACAGTCAAAGCAACAAGATTGTTTTTTGAATTTTGCTCTATTTCCAGCTTTTCTTCCAATTTAATAGTTTCTTTGACCCGATCAACTATTTTCTGATCACTATTCATCAGAGGTAAAAAGATTAAATCAAGATAATTTATCTTTTCGTTATTTTCAATTTTTTCTTTTAATTCTTCCAGTTTCTTTTTGCCATCTTTTTTAGACATATCTACAACAGTTGAATTATAACCGAGACTGCCACAGTTAAATCCTGCTGTAGAATCTGTATAGCCCTTAATACATAAAACTATTGTCCGAATTCTGTCTCTATATCTATTATACAACTTTAAGTCATAACTGGCAAAGCGAATTAAGTCAGAAACAGAAATTTCTGCTTCTTCCTCTAAGTGAAGTATTGACCCGTCTTCCAGCATGAAATTTAAATCAAGTAATTCTAAATTTGTTTCAATCTCAGCAAATTCAGTTTCTAAATAAAAAGCAATTCCAGGCAGCTCCATCTCTAAAAAATCAGCAATATCATTTTTAAAGAGATTAAAAGAGTCTTTAAAAACAAAATCATAGTTATGAGCCGTCACATCAAATTCCTGCATTAAATTTCCTCCCCTTCTAATATTTATACTATATAAAGTATATTATAGAATAAATTGGGAATAAAGTAAAATAATTATTTTAGCGCCAAATAAAAAAAGAGAGCTAAAGAGCCCTCCAACATTAAACTAAGCAATGCTTATTTTCTATGGTCACGACGAGGTGACCTAATATTTTTTCCTAATGCTTTAAAAAATAATCGTTTATACCGCTGAATTCTTTGATAGTATTTATATCAGCTACTCTGCAGCAAAAATTGAAGTCTCCTTCTTCGACTAATATAAGAATTAAACATGACATCTCTTTTAAAGAAAATGAACGGATTTTAAGAGAAAAAATATTAGCTAAATAGTAACTACAAGCCCTCGCTAGAGGGTTTTTTGTATTTGTTGTATACTAAAATTACCGGGAATTGCAGGCTTAATTCCCTGCTCTAAACTAAGTGTGCACTGTGTTGAAATAAAAAACTCCCGCCAGAATTATATAATTCAAACAGGAGTAGATATACAAAATAATCAATTGTAATTTGGATGATTTTTTTGTCATATTTTTCTTAAATGGTAGCCACCATTAATAATAACTGCTGCAATTAATTTATAATGCTTTTCATTGAGTTCTTCTCCAAGACTAATAGTTAAATATACTTCATCTGTGTCTATTTTATAATAACCATATTCATTTAACCTACTATACCGTCCATAAAATGGTGATTTAAACTTATCATCTGTAATCGCTAAATCATAATATTTTCCTCCAAACCAAAATTCTCCTCTTATTTGAGGTCCGCGTTGGGGCCTTTCTCTTTTTTTGATTTTTAAGTCTTGTGGTTTAATTAATGAAAGGGAATCTTCACATTCGGTAAAGATAAAATTATTCGCAAATATTGAATCTGAATTTTCATTAAAAAAATCACAATAAGGACAAATATTGTTTCCACTACAGCTTAAATCAACTAAATCCTCAAAACTGAATTTATCTACACACTGCCATTTTCGATCTGGATTTATTATATAATTTTCTGGCTGGTAATTAAGAGGCTCTTTTCTTCCCAAAGGGATATCAATTATATCCAAAACCTGAGGTTGATCACCGTTTTGATATTTAATCTGAGATTCATACAATTTATCTCCTCCAGGATTTACAGGCCTTATCCACTCTTTGCTATCTAAATCAATTCCAGCTACACAACGACCATGATTTTTCCAGGAATTTGCCAGACAAACAATTCTCTTTTCCACTCTTCCATCCCACCTTTATAAATGTATTATTTTAAAACCATCAAATTTATCAGCAAGATATTCTGCTGCTAACCTTCTGTGACATTTATCAGCTTTTAACTCACTACAGAGCAAGCAACTGCTTCCTAAAATCTCAGGTTTAATTTTTTCAACAACATTTCTCTGCTGCAGCAAATCAAGATACTCTTTTTCATATTGAGACCAGGTTATTTTTTTGTTTTTGTAGTCTTTTAATATTCTTTTTGTAGGAGCAAGAAAATTATAATGAAAGTAATCCATTTCACAAATTTCCGTTAAAAAATATTTCAAATGATCTTTTTTAGCAAAACTGGCTAAGTGAGAAGTATTATTTAATCTTACATCAATTAAGTTTTTAACATTATTCTCCTTAAGAGTTTCAAAAAATTCTTCGGCTAATTTTTTAGTAAACCCTATGGTGTATAATTTTTTCATTAACTAAGCCTCCAGTAGTTCCTTTTTAGATTTGATATCTTTAGAGTAACCTATTTCTTTATTTTTGCACTTATAAGCAAATTCCAACAATGAGTGATCAGAGTTCTTTTTATTGAATAAACTGCCTTGCAGCCACTGTTTTTTATATTCTGATGATATTTCTTCTTCCAGTTTATCATGGCTTTTAATATTTCCATCAGCTAAAATGTGATTGATTTTATAATCCATTTTTTTAACACTATAACTCACTAATATAGAACGATGACAGTCTGCTGGTTCTTTTTCAGAACACATCAAAGCAATATTAAATCCACGAGCTACACCCTGGGCAAGTCGCTTTAAACCGTCCTTAAATTTATCTGTTTTTCTAATTTTCGCAAAATCAACAATACCATCACTGTCAAATAATTCTCGATTAGTATATCTCGCTCCAAGTTCATCTCCCATAGGAATATAATATATCTGATGCTCATTTAATTTTCTTAATAATTTATCTTTATTAAATTGAGAATTATATTTACTATAGGGAGCACTACGTACATCGCAAACACAATTAATCTTATGGTTTTTTAATAAAGAAATAAAATAATCTATCTCGTGGGTAGAATGTCCAATTGTATATATTTGCTCCACAATGTTCCCTCCTCTCAATTGAATTATATTATTTTATGGTAATTAATTCAAGAAATAATTTTAATTTCTCAATTTGTGACATATATCTTCAATATCTTCAATTAAAAATTTAACTATAATTTTTCTAAGTCTGTTATCTTCTATTTTTTCATCAATATAACATTCTAAACCTGTTTTTAATTTCTCCAAACCATCTAAATCAGCAGCTAAATGTTCTGAAACATTTGAATAATTATATCTTCTGTCAAGAATATTTCTGAGTTCCAAAATTATATTATTATCAAGTTGATCAAAATCATAAATTATTTTATCTATATCAAGATAATCCATTACCGGTCTTATATCATATTCATCTAAGTGATTATATATTTTTTTAAAAAACATCTTTTGGTTATTAAATAAATCATTAATTAGCTTTTTTAATTTTTTCTTTAATCTTTTTTCTTTTTCTTCTTTTTTAATTTTCCCGGTTGATTGATTTAGTTTTTTTATTAATCTTTGATTTTCTTCACTGAGTCTATTAACCTCAGAACGAATGCTAGGTTTTTGCTGCATTGGAAGCGGCTCAGACTTCTTGACAGCTTCTCTTGCACCTTCTTTAAATTTTTCAAATAAATTTTCAGCAGTAATTGGTAATACTCCCTTTTCTACAAAAAACAATAATCTGGTAAAAGTATGTTTATATAATTCAAAATCTATATCACCGTTCTTAATGTCTGCCATTAATTCATCTGTTACTTCATAAAAAGTTTCATCATCCTTCATAGTCCACCAGTTATTAAATATTTTATATGCCTGACTTCTTTCTTCATCCAGTGGGATTTTATCATTAATTTCCTTTTCTAATAATTTTTTATCTAAAAATCCAGATTCAATATAATTAACAATAGAAATAAATGATTCAAAAAATAAATTATTTTTGCCAATATAATATTTCTGAACAAATTTTAAGGAAATATTTTTTCTTCCTTCATGAAATATGCGTTCCTTAATATGATGATCAGCATTAACTCTTAACATCTCATCTCTACTTATTTCAGATAATTTATGTTCAAAGGATAAAGCAACAAAATAAATAAAGAGGCTCTCAAGTAATTTTTCACTATTATATTTTTGAGTTTCATCAAAAATTTTATTAAAATCATCTAAAACATGTTTTAATATTCTTAGGTTTCTATTTTTATTATCTTTCTCTTTCTTTTCTGGTTCGTTATTCAACTTTCTTCCGCTTTCCAGAAATATTTGTAATATAACTTCCTTTTCTTTAAAAAGATATTTCTTATATTTTTCTTCATATCTTTCGATAAAATCATCAATAACAGAGTCATAATATCTTTCCCCAGGAGAAAAATTAACAGTTTTACCAATTAACTTTTCTTTAATTTTACTGTAATAACTATAATTTTCATTAATAAATCTTAACGCAGATTCATATTTTTCTTTAATTTCATCCTCTTTTTCATTTGCATTAACAAATTTAAATGCCAGTTCCTCTTTAAAAGAATTATTTTCAGAAAATTTCACTCCATTAATCTCATTTTCATTTGCAATAATCACAGTTTTAATATTATCATGTTCAACAAAATTATTTATATAGCCTAATATTTTTTCAATAGGCATATAACAGCGTTCTAAATCATCAAAACAAATAACTGTTTTATTTAAATCAATAAAATTTTGAAGATCAACTTTTTCAATGGCATCAGCTCCTCCCAAAAGAGTCATGCCTCCACTGATTAGGTTACTAAAAAGACTGTTCTCTTTTAATCCAATTTTTTCTATATCGATCTTTTCTTTAAACTTATAAGAACTAAAAAATAAATTTTTATCAATTTCATCTAAAGCACTAATCCCATTTAATGATATATATATTGTTTTATAATCTAATTCTTCTTCAATTCTTTTGCTTAATTTATTTTTCCAGAAATAAGTTTTACCACTACCCCAAACACCATTAATTAAAACAGCGTAATCAGTATCTTTTTTGCTTAAATAATCAAAAACAACATCTTCTACTACCAAGCTAAAGATCACCCCTCTCATCAGTATTATTATAAAAATAAAATAAATATAGGCCATATTCCTTAGCAGAACCAAGAAAATTTAGAGCAAACATGTGAGGATTTACAATTCCTCCAGCTCCATTTTTGAAAGTGTATTGTTTTCTAATATAGTTTCTGCTTCTTCCTGCAGTTCCTTTACTGCTTTCTGAAACCTATACCAGTCGCTGTTCTTATAGTCAGTTTTATCCTTCCAACTATATTTAAATGAAAATTCAATACCTAAAGAATCTTTAACTGCTTCTATAATCACAGAAATAGGAATTAGTGGTATTTCTCTCTGCAATTTAAACCATAATATTTTAACAGGATTAGCAAGAACCCTATCTAACCATTGATACTTATTATATTTTTCGATTCTTGTTCCTCTATATTGTTTTTGCTGAGAGAGCTTACGATAATTCTTTATTCTTAAGTTTTTATCTTTTTTATCAAACAAATTACTAAAAAATGAATATTTTTCGGTTGTCTCTCCAATTGCAGCACTTAAATCAAAGAGTAATTCTTCTTTTTCAGATTCCAATTTTTGAGTTGATATTTGAAGATTATTATACAACTTTAATTTTTCAAAAATACGTCCAGCAGCTTTTAAAAATATTTCTTTATTATTCCGTTTACAGTTAAAACTGCACAATCTCTCATCTTCCCAGATTAAATTCGGAATATCAGGTTTATGGGTAGCCGAAGCATGACCAACTTTAGCAGGAGATTTTTGCAGCACTCCCCCAAGATGATTATAGCCTTCAAAATAACCAACAAAGTTTTGATGGGCATAGGTATCAGCAAAAGCATGTACTGCAAGTCCAATTTTATAGAGATTGTTAGTCTCTAAAGCACTATCTAAAATCTGATTTGCATTTTTATTATCCGGGGTTGTATTTAGATGGTGTAGCTTCCCATCTTTACGCCGAGAATCTTTAGCTAAAACCTTCCCAGGTACAAAATGAAATATCGGATAAATTCTAAATAGTTTTTTCCTGGGCATAGTAATATTTTTAGTCTGACTTATATAATTTTGATAATGATTGTCTGTGCCTGGACTAATATTAAAAATGTGATCATTATTATCAATATATTGACTGGAATAAGCTAAAGTCTCAGCATCTTTTTTTTAAAACCAGATCTAGCCGCAATAAGATAAGTCATATAATAATGAAATTCATGATCCATAGTTATCTCCCCCGGAATTATTATTTTTTGTTTAACAGGCAGGCTACTATTTTATTTTAATAAATAATTGTTCACTGTAATCATTAATATCTTCAACATTTAACATCTCATATTTTTCATTTACATCTTCAAAATATTTGGCTATAAGATCTTTGCTTATAATCTCACAACTCTTTTGTTCTGGTTTGAAATTTTTTCTGGTTAAGCGCCAGGGCCTTTCCGAATGAGTCATTCTTTCGAGTGTTTTAGCACTGTAACAACCAAAATTATCAATAATACTATCTAAAAGTTCCTCTTCTGCTTCCGTAAGATTGATGTTTTCAAATACTAGCTTTTCATCTTCTATTGGATTATAACCAAAGTCTCGATATTTAAAATATATATCTTTATATACCGGCCCATGAACCCAGGCTTCACATTCATCTTCAAATAAAAATTCATCATAGAATGTTTTATAAAATCCCTGACTATAATAAAGGAGCTTCTGCAGGGCTAAAGGTGTTACTTCACCCAATTCCTTAAGCAAATATTTAATCACACTATCAATTTTCTTCTCTGTTTTTATCTCATCCTGCTGTAAATCTTTTATACTCTCCATTAGATTATTAAAGGCCTTCTCGGAAACTTTATCTTTGTTTTCTGCTGCCAGCTGCCTCATATAATTATAATCACTTTTCACTTTTTTTAATGTCTCAGAATAACTTTTTGAAGGTATATCTCCATCCAGATATCGAGTTAATGTAGTTTCACCCCAGCCTAAAAGTAAAGATAATGGTCTTTTACCTGTATTATACTGCTCTACTATCTCTTTTATCTCAGACACTTTAATTACTCCAGCTTTTTCCCTATATGCTGCATCTATTTTTTTTAGATTTTGATCATGTAGCTCAGGAATAAAAATTTCAGACTCACATTCATTACAATAAGCTCTTTCTGCTGTATATTCAAATTCCAGCCCGCGCACTTCTTTTTTCTCAACCAGCTCTTTAATTTGATACTCAACATTTTTTCTGCACTCATGACAAAAAGTTTTCTGCGGTTGATAATCTGACATAAGACCATCCTTCCTCAAGATTATTTATTATAAATTAATCATACACCTATGATGCATAAAAGTCAATAATAATGTATCAATTAATACATTTAATTTTTATTTTTTATCATTAGCCTCTACTGCTGGCATTTTTATAACGATAGCTATAAAAAGCCTTCCCCATAAACTTATGAAATCACTCGCCCATCATACAAACAAAAACTCCCACCAAAACCTCGCAATTTCAGCAGGAGCAATAATATTTTTGTTGCAAAGTAAAATTAACGGGGATTGCAGAATAAAAAAAGAAAAATCCCACCTATTACAGTGAGATTAGAAATCAAACTAAATCTATTTTTACTTTCCTATTCAATGCTCTTGCAATTTTATTAACTGTCTCAATTCTTGGTTCGCTTTCACCATTTTCTATTCTAGAAATAACTGACTGCCTCATTCCCGCTCTAGCAGCCAATTTCTCCTGTGATAAGCCTTCATCTAATCTTAATAACAATATCTTTTTCCGTAATTCATAAACAGGGTCAAGTCCTTCAACTTCATCTTTTAAATCATTTCTATTTTTAATTAATTCTTTAAAAGAATCATCCTTATTTCTAATTCCATATTTATTTCCCATTGTATTTTAAACCTCCTGTATAATTAATATTGTTGAATATATATCAAAAATATTTACCCTTCTAATTCAGCTATAATTTTTTTCTTTCTTCTGTCCGCTAAGCTAATTGCACCTGGCGGAGTTCTCCTAGTTTTTTTAACTATTCCATGAATTAATATATAAACTTCGTGATCATCAATAAAATATTTAAAGAAAAACACTCTATATATATTAGACCTGTATTTTGCTCTCAAATACCATAAATTATCATAACCAACGACCCCTGCACACATTTCTGTAAGAATTAATCTTTTAAAACCCAGATCATCTAATAGATTAATTACCCTAATTACCTTTTCCGCTTCCTTCTTTTCTAATCCTCCAATAAATTCATTAATAACATCACGACCATCTTCTATTAGAAATTTTACCCGATTTAATTCTTCATCAAAAATGACAATCACCGCCAATCGTCAATATAAAATATCAAATTTATTAACTTCAATTTACTTGATTGTATATTAATTATAACTTATTAGTCATTAATTATCAAACAATTTATGATTAATTAACATATTTATGTTTATTGTATACTAAAATCCCCGATAATTGCAAAGTAGCAATCCCGGAAGTTGCAAACTAAAATACCCTATTATTACAACGAACAATCTAAAATCTTATTAAACACAAACAACAGCCTCTGCTGCTGGCATTTTTATAGCGCTAGCAATAAAAAGCCTTTTCCAAAAACTTATGAAATCACTCACTTCACACAAACAAAAAACTCCCATCAGGATTATAGAAATCTGATGAGAGTAGGTATTCATTACTATTTAATTTTTTATTATTTTTTGTCATCTATAAATTTTTTTACATTAATTAACGGTAAAGTCAAAGGTGTTATATTAGCTGATTTAGTTACATCAGCTACTGCTGATCTTAAGAACGGAAATAATATAGAGGCTTCATTATATTTACACATTGTTAAAAAATCATCGGCTTTCATAACTTCATCTGCAGAAAAAAACCAAGTATTTGCATACTCAAAGTAAAAAGATAATTATTTTTTTAGGCTTCATCCCAGATCAAAATATCTGTCTGAGTCCAACCAGTATGCTCCTGGTGATCAATGCTGGTATTAATATCTAAATCAAATGCCAAATTTACAGGATCTTCACTTTCAAAATTTTGATTAAAATCCAAGTCTATTTTCTTTATTATATAATTATCAAAATAAAAATTACTCGTTATATCATTTTTTATATTATGACGCTCTTATTAAATTGCTGTCTTTTGTTTCAGAAATACTGGTTTTAATAGTGTTTTCCATCTTATAATTATATTTATAAGAATTCTTATTTTTACTCTCAGACGATAACTGATATTCTCCTTTTGCATCATCTCGCAGAGGACAGTCATCGATACCAGATTTTTTTAATAAATCTAAAAATTCTTCATCACTCATATTCTCTAATTTTTCACTAGCTCTATTGAAATATTCTTTAGTATCCATTTGTTTCTACCTCCTCAATATCAGTTATACAATCCTGATTTCTAACACAGAGAGCATTTAATTGAAGTGAAATAAAAAACTCCCACCAAAAATGAACATGCCCTTGTCACGTAGACAGTAAAAATAATATAAATTATCTAAGCGGCTAAGTCTCTAAATTCTAAACTTTAATTTCAATTTTTTCTGTAATATCAATTAAGTTAATAATTTCTGTATATAACTCAACGTCTTCTTTTTCAGTAGTTAAAGAAACTACTAATGAGTATCTCATCTTTTCTTCTGCCTTTCCTAAATAACTTCTTGTTTTCCACCAGCCATTTGCCGGATAAACTGCTATCTCATTCATTTGAGAAAGATCAGCTGCAGTACCAATCCATATATCAGAATGGATTGAACCTTTATCTCTGGCATTCATACCTAATGTCCAGCTATCAGTAGTAGTATTATTATAATTATCATTTTTATCTTTTTCTTTTTTATTTATTCTTGATAAAAAAGTCTGTTCATCTTCGTCAGGTCTTTTTAAATCAAATCTTAATAGAGCAGAAGGATATCTATATCTATCTTTCCAGCCTATTTCTCCCGGACCTGGTTCAATAAAATATGATAATGTTATTCGCATCTTTACTTCTGTTTCTCCTAATGATAGTAAAATATCTTCTGGCCAGGGTATTTTATATAAATTCATTTCTTTTGAACGATAATTACTTGCTCCTTTTTCAAAAGGTTGAATTTCATCTTCAATTACTAAGTTAACGGCATTCTCATAACTCCATTTGGCTCTTTCTAAATTTGGAACTCCATAACCACAGGTTCTTAATAACTTTAAATAATCAGATTTAAGTTCTCCATCTAGAAACTGTTCTTTCATTTTACCTGTCCATTCTGCTGAATGAATAATTAGGGCTCTTATTGTTTCCGGCCAGACTTCTGGATACTCAGCCATTAATTGCGAAGCAAACCAGGAAGCTTTAGCAGTTGCTGCACTTGTCATATTTATTGAAGCAAAATGATTTTCAGTATATTTATAATTTGTAGTTAGTTCCGAAAGATCTTCACAGCTAGAAAAAAATGGTTCTTCAGCGGATATATTATCTACAGCCAAATTTCCACCTTCCATTAATATTTCAGGTTTAATTGCCCAATCATTATCCCAACTACGAGAAGTCTTACTGAATGGAGAAAGTCCACCAACCGGAGCTAATGCTTGATAATCACTATAATCAGGATCAATGATATCTTTTTTATTAGTAAATGCACCTACTGTAATTGCATTCCAGGCCTGACCTGGTTCTTCAACTACTTCAGTGAAATTACTCTTGGGATAACTTGAATAATTACGTTTTCCGCTTATATTGCCTGAGGAAACAAATAATAGTCTTTTAGTATTATCATAAAAACCAGAAGTAACTGCATCTACTGCTGCAGACCAGGATGATGGAGCACCAGTATTTAAAATATAATTGTCTGCTGTTACTGCCATGCAAAATACTCGACTTAGCTCAGGATTTTCTATTTCTGCTTTATAAATTGCTTCTTCTAATATATATCCGTATAATTCTTCATTATTTTCTCCATCTGGAGGAAGAATTTTAATTGATTCAATAAAATGATTAATGTCTAATTTTTTATCCATATTTATTGCTTGTTGTAAATCATTATAAATTGCTAACCCAGCCATCATTGTTCCATGACCAGAATGATCATAACTCCCCCAATCTAAGTTATAGCTCTGACAGTTATTATTACAGACTGGATCTATTAATGGATGTCCTGAATTCAAGCCCGTGTCAAGTAGACAAATACTATTTTGGGCCTTTTTGTTCACATTTAATCGCAACAACAAATCATCTACCCACTCAATCTGTTCCCTATTTTCTAGACCTGTAAAGAAATCAGCAGTCAATGATTTCCTTCTTATTTCAGCAATTACTGGTCCCTCTTCTATTAAATCTAAAATCTGCTTGTTATTAAGATAAACTGAAAATACTTTTCTTTCAGGAAAATTAATAACACCCTTACCAACCTGAATATCTAAAGATTCAGCTAGTTTTATAAATTCATCTTCGATATCTTCGTCATTATCATAAATCCAAATTTCACACCATAATTTATCTTCAGCGGGGATCCACTCAATCTCACTCTGCCAGAACGATTGTAAAATTGCTAACTTAATATCTTCAATACAATTAATTAGGTCTTGATTACTTCTTTTACCTTTACTCGTTAACTGATCAGGATCTAAATATTTTTTTATTTTACCTAGAAAATGTCCCTCTTTACCGTCGGGAATAAAAACTAAAACTTGCATTTTGTTACTATCTTTTAAATGCTTAATATTAAGTATTCTTATTTTTTTATTCAAATCTTCTAAACTTTTGACTTTATATTTAAGTGAATCATCAACTGTAAATTCTATATAGGTTCCCTGTTGAGATTTAAAGTACTTATTTTCTCTTTCAGTTTTTATTTTCTCGGCTTCTCTCCAGATTGATTTTAATTTATCAACTAGTTTGTTACCATGCTGTGAAACCTGTTTTGTAGGAAATTTGTTATCGACTGGTGTGCTTTTTGGTGTAAAGTCAATTACGTCTGGAGACAAATCAATAAATATATTTCTTTTATTCTCCATATTTTATTTGACACCTCAATTGTCATATGAAATTTTTTTCTCTTTTATCATTCTCTCTAGTAGTTCTTTGTTTATTACATCCTTATCATTTAATATCGTTTCTTTAATTGCATCATCACAGGCTTTTGTTATTTCTGAATGACTTAAACCTTTAGCTAATTTTACAATATCCTCTATTAAGAAATCACCTCTAGAAAAAGAAGCAATTCTATTTTTGATTAAACGATAGATTTCCTTTTCAGTTGGCAATTTATAAGAAATTATATCATCAAATCTTCTGAAAAGAGCATCATCTAATAATGCTGGGTGATTAGTTGCTGCTAAAATTATACTTTTAGATTTATCATTTTCTAAAAACTGTAAAAAAGAGTTTATAACACGCCTCATTTCTCCAACATCATTATCCAAAGATCTTTTATAACCTATTGCATCAAATTCATCAAATAAAAATACTGCTTCAATATCTTTAATCATATCAAAAATTATTCTCAGTTTTGCACTAGTTTCTCCCATATATTTTGTCACTAATTTATCCAATTGAACAGTAAATAATGATAAATTTAATTCCTTTGCAATAACACTGGATGTATATGTTTTCCCGGTTCCTGGAGGACCCTTTAATAATATTTTTCTTCTATTATCCAAACCATGTTTTAATAGCTTATCTCTTTTTTTATATTCTTTTACAATTCTTTTAATTTTATTATTAATATCATCATTAACTATTAACTCTGATAAATAATGTTTTTCATTAACTTCTTCAACAAGGCCTTTATATTCTCTCTTTAATCTTACTACCTTCTGAGGTCGATTTTTATATTCATCAACTAAAGAACGAATATCTCTAGCAATTATCTGATGCCCATTTTTAGCTTCATGAGCAGCTATCCGTAAAGCAACTGTAGAAAACTGTTCTTTATCCCCATTAAAGTGTGTTTTTATTATACTTTTGAGTTGTTCTCCTGTTGCCATAATTTATCACCAACTTTCTTAATTCCACAATACAAATGTATCTATATAATTATTATATTCTATAAAATTAAGCATATCAATTAAATAATCCAATTTAACTAAAGAAAAGCTGGTAAACAACTGCAAAATAATAAACAAACGATCAGTTATTTTTCAGATTTTTTTATAAAATTCCACGTTAGTGAAAGTTGATATGCCAATAGTCATGATAAAAATTAAAAAAGATTAAAATACCTAAATATTGCTAGTTTTATTCTCTCAGATGAAGTAATATCAGCTTTACAATTCTTATTTCCGCAAAATTACTGGTCCTTCTTTATCATAATTTTTAAATTCCAAGGTTAGTACATTTAAATTTCTAAATTTTTTCTTCAAAAATGAATATAATTTTCTATCATGAGTAGAAATGAATAACTGAATAGGATTATCATTATTTATAAACAATGAGCGAATAACATCTACAAAAGAGAAAATATTAATATCATCCATATTTTGAATCGGATCATCAAGAAATACAGAATTCAGTTTGCTCCAATTATTCTGGATCACAAAACTAAAAAATAAAGATAATACAACAATATTAACCTGAGCTGAACTATATAAATAAGAAGGATTGACTTCAAGCCCCTCCTCAGATAACATCTTTAAAACCAAAGTGCCGTTGTTATGACTAGTTGAGTTCCTAACCCAATCAATCTTATTAAATATTGGCTGTGGATTAATTCTTTGATATATTCTATTTGCCAACTCTTTATAAGGACTTAGAATTTTTGCAGTCATATCATTAATGACTTCTGGAACTCTTTGGTCCATTTTCTTTAGCTCAGTTACTTGCTTATTTAGTAGTGATAACTTTTCATTTTTTGTTTTGATCCGCTTTTTGATATCCTTTAATTTCTTATTGTTCTCCAGATTCTCCAGCAGAGTTAATATATCTTCTAATTCAGAAAGAATATCTTTTAAGTTCTCGAATCTGGACTCATATATATTAACGGCTCTTCGCTATTTAGTGTGGGTAATACAAATGGCATATATTAACATTAATGGTAATGCAAAATTAAAAATTAGCATGAATGCAGTTTGAAATTTTAAATAAATGCTTTAGGTAAATCAAATTCAA
>Ga0182240_100361_pt1 | contig 15616 bp, 11 predicted proteins | sample hydfrates4_PW_90_FD_145594 | JGI IMG/M metagenome (GOLD analysis project Ga0182240, IMG submission 145594) | Subsurface microbial communities from deep shales in Texas, USA - hydraulic fracturing test 4_PW_90 | ecosystem: Environmental > Aquatic > Deep subsurface > Shale gas/oil reservoir >...
AGGAGGTTTTCAAGGAATATTCAACATTAATTGGGATAGCCATAAAAAATTTAATCAATATTTTTACTCCTGAATACTTTTTGATAGGCGGAGAAGCCTTAGAGTTTTCAGATTATTTTTTAGATAACTCTGTAAACTATGCAAGAAAAAATGCCTTCGGAAATTTAGGTGAAAGGGTGATTTACGATGTTGATAACTTAGGACCAAAAGCATGGATGTTGGGGGGTGTGTATCAAGTAATTCAAGAGGAGATGTTTTATATCAAAGTATGAGGAGGAGGTATTATGAAAAAAGCATTGTTTCTGTTGGTTGTGGTACTTATTAGCACCTTCATGTTGGCTCAGGTTAAGGAAGTTATTTTTTGGCATAGTTATTCCACTACTTCTGGAGAGTATAAACTATTAACTGAAGAAATTATACCGGAATTTGAAAAAGAACACTCAAACATCAAAATTACAGAAGTTCAAGTTCCTTACGATGAAATGAGAAGAAGATTGATCGTAAGCACGGCAGCTGCACAATACCCTGACGTTATGAGGATGGATATTATCTGGGTCCCACAATTTGCTGATATTGGCGTCTTATTACCAGTCGATGAGGAATTTCCCGAAGATTTTCAACAAATTAAAGATGATTTTTTACCTGGACCACTGGCTACAAATTACTGGAATGGTCACTATTACGGAGTCCCTTTGGATACAAATACAAGGGTTTTGTTATGGAACCGCAAAATGTTTGAAGAAAGTGGATTAAGTGCGCCTCCAACAAATATGGAAGAATTTATCAAAGATATCAAAATTTTAACCAAAGATACCGATGGAGACGGACAGATTGACCAATGGGGTTTTGCTGATACTGGTTTCGGACCATGGAATAGCATGCCATGGATATACTCTTTTGGAGGTCAAATTCTTAATCCAACAAATTCGAAGGCTGAAGGATACGTGAATTCACCTGAAAGTGTTGAAGCTTTAAAAACATTTAAAGATTTATACAATCAGGGCTATATTGCACCTATCGGAGGGGGTGGAATTGGTGTATTAGAGGGATATGCTGAAGGTATTTATGCTATGACCTTTTCTGGCCCATGGGCTGAGAGTATTATAAAAGGTCAGTATCCCGATGCAGAAATTAATTATTCCCTCGTCCCTGCCGGTAAAGGGGGTTCTAAATCTGTAGTTGGGGGTGAAGATATAGTTATTTTCAACTCTACTAAATACAAAAATGAAGCATGGGAGTTTGTAAAATTCATGACTTCAAAGGAAGTTCAGCTAAAATTTGCAACTGTTGGTCAGATGCCTGTATTGAATGGATTACTTGATGAACCCGAAATTAAAGAACATCCATTCTTCCCAGTTTATCTAAAACAATTAGAAACAGCTGTTCCTCGCTCCCCTCATCCTGCTTGGAACGAAATCAACGATATTATGGATAGTGCCTGGCAAAATGCGGTTATAGGAGGAGTAAACCCACAGGATGCTTTAGATAACGCTGCTTATGAAATTGAAGAAATCCTGAAAGAATATAGATAATAATGGGAAAAAAATTCTAGGTGGAGGATATTCTCTTCCACCTAATATAATCCCTTGTATTAGAGGAGGAATAAAGAATGACTAGGGAAAAGAGAAGAAAATCGGTTGGCCTTCTTTTTGTTTTGCCTGGTTTGATCACTTATTTCGCGTGGACTTTGTACCCGATTATAAAAAGTTTTATTATGAGTTTATACGAATGGAATATTAATCCGAATATTTCTAATAAATTTATTGGGTTAGAAAATTATATCGAATTATTCCAAGATCCAAAATTTTATGTAGCTCCTAAGAATACTATTTTTTATACACTAATTACAGTTCCTGGACAAATGATTTTTGGCTTTTTGGTAGCTCTCCTTTTAAATAGAAAAATGAAAGGTCAAACTTTATTTCGGTTGCTGTACTATTTGCCTGTGGTAACTTCTTGGGTAATAGTCTCAATATTGTTTCAATATCTTTTTGCAGCAAGAGGAGGTTTAGTAAACTTTCTATTAAAAGACATGTTTCATATAATACAGAAGGATATTGCATGGCTATCCAACCCAAAAACAGCAATGATACCTATTTATACATTAGGCATATGGAAAGGCATAGGGTGGTCGATGCTTATTTTCTTAGCTGGACTTCAAGGAATACCTAAACAACTTTACGAAGCGGCTTCTTTAGACGGAGCTAACAGTTGGCAAACCACAACTAAAATTACTTTACCTTTAATGGTGCCCACAATTATGTTTGAACTTGTCATGCTTACCATTGGCGGATTTAATGTTTTTCTTTCGGTTTATGTTATGACTGGCGGGGGACCGATGGGATCAACGGAGGTCTTGTCTTCATATATGTTTAAAGAAGCCTTCGATTATTTCCATTTTGGTTACGGGTCGGCAATATCGGTAATTTTCTTCATTATTGTTTTTACCATAGCCCAAATCCAAAGGAAACTATTAGCTAAAAGAAGTTTCTATTAAGAGGTGAAAAAATGCAAAGAAAAAACTCAAAAAAAATAATTAATATAATTGTTTTTTGTATTTTAATTTTAGGAGCCATAATAATGACTTTCCCATTTTATTACATGTTTATAACTTCCTTAAAGGAAACAGGTTATATTTTCACCGTTCCACCACAATTAATCCCTAAGCCTGCTACATTCCAAAATTATATAACTGTCTGGAAAGAAGCAGATTTTGCCAGATACTTTATAAATAGCGTTACCATAACGCTTCCTGCAATTATTTTGAATGTTCTCTTATCCACTTTAACGGCATATGGATTTGCAAGGTATAATTTTCCGGGAAAAGAAACTTTTTTCTCCCTTCTAATCGCTACTTTAGCTGTACCCGGATTACTTCTCATAATTCCTCAATTCGACATTGTTAGTAAAATAAGATGGTTGATGGACAACAAAATTACACTTATTTTAACAGGAGGAATAGGAGGAATTGCGTTCAACGCCTTTTTCTTAAGGGGATTTTTTGAAGCTATGCCTGTTGAATACGAAGAAAGTGCAGAATTGGATGGAGCCAATGCCTGGCAGAGATTTATTTATATAGTTTTCCCACAAGCTCTCCCTTCTGTAGGAGCGTTAACTATAATGTCTTTTTTGGGAATATGGGATGACTATTTTTGGCCATCTTTGATATTAACTTCAAAGAACAATTGGACATTACCTATCGGTATAATGACTTTCAAAGGTCAATTTAGCGTTCAATGGAATGTTTTATTTGCAGGAACTATGATTTCTTTGGCCCCTGTACTAGTAGTTTATGTCCTATTTCAAAAGTATTTTATACAATCAGTTTCTGAAGGAGGTTTAAAACTTTGAAAGGAGAGACTTTTAATTGCAAAAGAAAATCATATTTTTAAACTTTTATATCTTACTTTTGTTCGTATCTATATTTGGAGGTGAAAGTATGGACATTTTGTTTGATAAATCATTTTATTATCCAAATGATTCTATAAATCTAAGGTTGTTGAATCTTCCTAACGAAACTAAAAAAATTAAAATTGTTATAACTAAAGATATTCAAACAATTAATGAATTAAGTATGAACATATCTAAAGTGGAAGAAATCATGCAAATATCTTTAAAAGCTCCTTCTAAAGTTGGAGGGTATGGATTAGACTTTTATGTAAATGATAATCTGATCTTAAGCAGGGGCCTTTCGATTTTAAATTCATGGACTGAGTCACCTCGCTATGGGTTTTTAACAGATTTTGGCGAAGGAAGATTTAACGCCGAAAAAACGATGGATTATTTAGCCCAATATCATATCAACTCTTTGCAATATTATGATTGGATGTATGACTATGGATATCTAGTTTCTAAAGAAAAAAATTACAAAGATGCCTGGAATAGAGAAAGAAATATATCAAATTCTGTTTTAAAAGATTTAATTAGAGAAGGACATGAAAAAAATATTTTTTCTATGGCTTATGTCCCTATTTACGGTGTAGAAAGAAATCTTGGCTTAGACCATCCCGAGTGGTTGTTATACGAAATAAAAGGTGAGAATTATGAACCGGTTGACTTTTATCAAAAAATTTTAATCACAAATACTTATCAAGATTCGGGTTGGACAAAATTTCTTATACAACAATGTAAAGAAACTTTAAATTTTGGATTTGATGGAATACATTTAGATCAATATGGATACCCTAAAGATAATGCATCTTTTTACTTAGAAAATAACGAATATAAACCTTACATAACATCTAAAGGTTTTAAGGAATTCATAAATGAATTGAAACAACAAACAGAAGCTCCGGTAATCTTTAATTATGTTAATAATTGGCCCAAGGAAATACAATCTCAAGCAGATGCGATTTATATAGAACCTTGGGAATCATGTAATACATATGAAGATATGTACAAAATGATCAAAGAAGCTAAGGAAAGAAGCAAAAAGGATGTCATAACTGCTGCCTACATCAATCCCTCTTTTGAAGAAAATATTATTTTGACTGATGCGGTTATTGCAATAAGTGGTGGAAGAAGATTAGAAATGGGAGAATATTTGTTAATACTCGGAGGGCCTTATTTCCCTGGCGACGCAGATATTGTAAGTCAAGATTTACTAAATAAACTCAGGAATTACTATGATTACCAAGTAAGATATGAAGAATTATTTGATATCTTAGAAAAAGAAGTAGAATTAAAAGGAAATAATTTATCTTTAAACCCAAAAAATGATTCTATATGGTACAATGTTAAGATGAACTCTAAGTATGTTTTCATTAATCTTGTCAATTTTGTAGGGACAAGCACAGACTTTTGGAGAATGAAAACAAAAAAACCCAATACAATCAATGATATAGAAATTTTTATCCCTTTAAACAATATTAAAAATGTATATTTTGCTTCAGCTGATAATCAGTTATTTTTTTCAAAAATAGATTTTTTAGAAAAAGAAAATGGGTTAATTGTAAAAGTCCCAATACTTGAATATTGGTCAACTATTCTGATAGAATTAGAATAAAAATTTGAGGAGGATTTATCTATGTTCGCAAAGACGCAGTTAACACAATACACTACTTTGTACAGAAGCGGCAAACCTTTTAAAACTGGGGCGGTGATAGTTGACTTAGAAAGCAAAGATTTTCAACAAAACGATACTATCCCATATTTTCAAGTTGAAGAAGAAGACAACAAAATAAATTTCATATACAAGATGTCAAAAGAAGATGTTGTATATGGATTAGGAGAAACTCTTGGGGCATTGAACAAAAGAGGTAAAATTTATAGATTCTACAACACGGATGATCCCGAACACACCCCTGACAAAATGTCTTTATACGGTTCTCATCCTTTTATGATCTTGGATGGGAAAAAAACTTTCGGATTGTTCATTGATTATCCTTCTGAAATAATATTTGACATAGGATTCACAGATAAAGATATTTTACAGATAACCCTCCCTTCAAAAGATTTTGATTTGTATATCTTTGATTCTGATGAAAAGCTATCCATAATAAAGGAATACTTTGATTTAACTGGGAAACCTTATATCCCTCCAAAATGGGCCTTTGGGTTTCAGCAATCAAAGTGGAGTTACTTCTCTGAAGAGGAAGTTAGAAATGTAGCAAAAAAATTCAGAGAAACTGGAATACCCTGTGATGTCATTTACACCGATATAGATTACATGGATAGTTACAAGGTTTTCACCATAAACAAAGAAAAATTTCCTAACTACGAAGGGATGGTAAAAGACCTAAAAGAAATGGGAATAAGAATTATACCGATTATAGACCCTGGAGTAAAAATAGAAAAGGATTATGAAATGTACGAAGAAGGTAAGGAAAAAGGCTTTTTCTGCGTGGATGAAAACGGTAATAACTTTGTTGCAGCTGTCTGGCCAGGGCCCACGCACTTTCCAAACTTTTTGAACTCAGAAGTTAGAAGATGGTGGGGTAAGAAGTATAAACTCTTTACAGATATGGGAATAAAAGGCTTTTGGAACGATATGAACGAACCTTCAATATTTTATACTCCTAAAGGTTTAGACAATCTTTTGGAAATGTTAAAATATTTAGAGGAAAATAAGGAAAATGCTGGTATAGAAGTTTTCTTGGCAAGAGAAACACTTTTGAACATAGCCAGTAACAGAGAAGATTATATAAGTTTTTACCACAAACTAGACAACGGTAGTTTAATAAATCACGATACGGTTCATAACTTATACGGATTCAACATGACAAAAGCAACTGCGGATGAGCTTAAAGAGTTATTACCGAATGAAAGATACTTGCTACTGTCAAGAAGCAGTTATCCTGGTCTTCACAGGATGGCTTCAATATGGATGGGAGATAATAAATCTTGGTGGGAACATATGCTTGTTAATATAAGAATGCTGCAATCTTTAAACATGATGGGATTTTTCTATACGGGAGCTGATGTTGGTGGCTTTGGAGCAGATTCATCTGCCGAATTAGTCATAAGATGGATGGAGTTAGGTGCGTTCACACCTTTTTATCGAAACCATACTGCACTAAATACAAGGCCTCAAGAACCTTGGCAGTTCGATGAAGAATCATTGAACATCATGAGGGATATAGTAAGGCTCAGATACGCTTTTCTACCGTATACTTACTCAGAATATATGAACTCCGTGAAAGAATCGGTTCCATTTGTAAAACCGTTATCTTTTGTATTTGAAGGGGATAGGGTGAAAGATATAGAAGATCAATACATGTACGGAGATTCTTTGATGGTGGCACCGGTTCACGAACAAAACAAAAAGGGAAGATATGTACACTTGCCGGAAGTGAATTGGTTAAATTGGACGGCTTCTAAATACGAAGAAAGAAATATGAAAGTTTATGAGCCAGGAGATTATTACATTGAGGCAGATTTAAACGAAATTCCTCTCTTCATAAAAGAAAATAACTTAATACTTCTTTCCGAACCTATGAATTATGTTGGTGAAAAAGAAATTACAGAACTAACAGTTATTGGTTTGGTAAGCGATCACGCTATTTACAATTATTATGATGACGATGGAACCACTTACAACTTTACAAAAGGTGAGTTTGGTAATTTAAAGATAGATATAACAAAAGTAGGTAATGATTTCAAAATAGATGTGAAAACATACGATCCAACAAATATCTTAAAAATAAAAAAGATCCATTTCGAAATATACGACATTGATGGAAGTGTCATCAAAAAAGATATGATCCTTTAGAAAAGACTTGGGATACTCCCAAGTCTTTTTTTGAATAAGAATCGATTATTCATTAATGAGTTTCATCTTTCTATTTTCAAAAAGTATAAGTGGGCTCTTAAATCGAATTCACTTTAAAGATATGGCGAAGATATGCATCGTTGGAATTTGAGGCAAAAAGATAGATTGCACAGGCGTAGATTTTAAAGGAATCTTCAACAAGTACATTTTCGGATTTATATTTTCTGTTATTCCTAAGCTATCGTATCTATAACCAAATTCCAAAAGAACAGTTTCACCATAAATTGGAGTCTGGCACCAATCGGAAAAGGCAATGTTCACTTCTTGAGTTGATCCATCTTGGTAAAGGATCATTACTTTACCTGTATAATTTCCATGGTCGCTCGCTCCTACAATGTACATGTAATCAGATATTTTTTCTATATCTTTTAGATTTATAACTTGAGAAGTTAGTATTAGGTTGTCTTTTCCATCAATTTTAAATTTAAAATAAACATCTTCCTTTTCATAAAAGAACACATTATTCGTTAAATATTTTATAAGCTCCTCTGATGGGTATTTTGCCCCTATTATTCCATCGTAATTATCAAAATTGCCGGATTTTCTGTCGGAAAAACTTACTATACCGTCGTTGTTAAATAGCTCTTCTATAGTCAATAAAAAGCTATTGTCAATAAAAACACCTTCAACTTGCGCGGTTTGAGTATATAAACTTTCTTCTGTTGTTGTTTCATAAGCTGTTTTTACAATTTTGCCCTTTGAGAATTCATAATAAAATTGGTCAAAGTCAAATATAAAAATGGGATCAATTGGTTTCAAAATAACTTGATCAATGTGAATAAAACCACTTTCAGGTTTTAAGTACAAAATAATTTGATTTTCCTCCATATTTAAGTTCCCAACGTACATGATGCCCTCATTTGGATCTAAGTTTTTATCTGTTGAATTATCTTCAGAAGAAGCTTTAACGTAGGTTTTAGAATCAAAAGACCCGGATATGTAAACTTCATATTCACCAGAATAAAAATTGTCAATTTTTTGTCTTATCCTTATGCTTTCCTCAGTTTTAATCCGGATATTATTGGTATTATCCAATTCAAAATAATAAATGCCCGTATCCATTTTTTCAGCTTCGAATATTAGCGTTTCTCGACCACTAACTATTTTAGACAAAGTTAATGGTTGAACCTTGGAAGGTAAGGTTTTTAATCTGACTAAACTTAGCAAAGCAGATATTGTCGACTCAGCACCAGCATTGCTGTTTATATATATTGAGTGTAAAGAATCATAACCTTCACCGTTTGGTCCGTACATAGGAGAAGATAAATGGTTGTTCCTTTCAAAAAACCCTCCAAACAATGCGGCCATGTAGGCATATTTTTCTTCAAGGGTAACGGAGTATAATTTCACCAAGGTAGAAATTATTGGTTCAACTGCATAAGCAATCTGAGGATACATTTTTATATACTTTCCTATTTCATAAACAGGACCTAGAGAAAGCAATACTGGATAGAATTCATCTGCTAGAAAGATTACTGAATCTAAATATTTAGTATTTCCTGTTACCTTGTACAGTTCAATCAAAGATTCCCCTTGTCTACTACCCCAACTATGCCATAATTGGTAATCCGTTCCTTCGTTGAACGCCCCCTTCATTAGTCCTTCTTTTATCTGTGTATTAAGAATTGAATCTCCAATTTTTATAGCCAATTCTTTTGCACTTTCATACCCCGTATATTTGTAATATTCAATAACCCCTAAAAGGAAAACGGAAGAAACATCCGAATTTTTATTTAAAAAATAATCCTCATCCAAGCTCTTTGATAAAAAACTATAAGCTAATTTGGCAGAATTGTCTAATTTCTTTTGGAAATCCTTATCCTCATCAAAGATTTCTAAGGCGTTTGAGATAGCCCAAAATCCTCTTGCCGCCCACCAATTTGCTGATTTTCTACTCGTTATCCCTTGCTTATTAATACTACCATCATCAAAAATAAAGTTATAGAAATCTCCATCAGAATCTTGAAGTGCCATCACAAAATCTAAAGCTTCTTTTGCTCTTTGAAGGTAAAATTCGTTGTGATAAAGTTTATAAAGTTCTGTGTACAAAACTGCAACCCTTGCTACATCATCTACACAAGTTACTCCTTCGCCTTTTGCCTCTGTGTGAACATATGTATCTCCGAATTTTTCAGCATATATCCAATAACCGATTTTTGTCTCGCCTTCTATTATAAACTCGTCCCTTAAAAATTCAAGATGATTAAGATTCATCTCTGGCACACTAAAAGAAATTACAGATAAAAAAAGAAAAGAAAACATGAAGAATTTCCTCCGATTCATAATTGTTCCTCCCTATAAACTTTGTGCTAACAAATATTTCTGCAGCATTTATAAATGCTGCAGAAATAAAAGGTTTACTGAATAATAAGTTTTAAGTTTTGTATCTCGTGTGTTCTTCCTTCAAGCAATTTTATAGCTTCTACAGTGTCCTTTGCGGAATAGATTGAGAAATATCTCGTATAAGTAACTTTGTCTCCGGCTTTGAATTTCATCATCCAATCAGCTTCATTAGTTCCTTCAAAGGTGCCTTTTGTAGCTTCATAATTATTCAATTCTCCTGGGATCCATCTAAAAATTCCATCTCTAAATTCTCTACTTTCGTAAAACCAAAAATCATTATAAACAAATTTTTTAAGGTCAGAATAAACAACGGCTGTCTCGGGTAATATTTCGGCAGCTATCAAACTATATTTCTCAGAAAAATTAGCCCTCCAATCTTCCATAGAAACAAAGGCATAGGTTGCTCCCCACCATAAAGGCTTCATTGAATCGATTGCTGGAAAAACAACATAAGCATTCCATCAACTATTTTTACTGCATCTCTTTCCTTCCAATATTCATATGGAGTTACTCCTAATTGCTCTGACCAAATCATTCTTCTAAATATAGGAGTGATATGCAAAGAACTATCATCAACGGTTGTTAAAGGTGCTGTAGCCATAACTTGTAATTTCATTATGTCCACGTAATTGGAGAATGAAAATTCATTTTCCACTAACACATCACCAGTTTTAAAAATATGTGTGGTTAAATTTTGTGTGAGACCAGGAAGATCTTCATAGGAAAGTACAGCCTGAACAGTTACAGCGACAGGTCCTGGATCAAAAACTTTTAAATCCTTCACGGTTAATCCCATAGATGTTGTTTCAACGTGTTTGCCTAATTTCCCGTCTACATAGTATGTGCTACCTGACCAGCCTGCAATTCTTGCTGTCCCGAGTTCATTGTACAAGATTCCTTCAACATTTCCATATTTAGTAAAATTTGCTAATCCGTGGTTATTTACCTTGACCATAAAATTTTTGTTTATTACATTGTATTCCCCGTCTTTTTCCTCGATTGTGAAAGCTGGTTCGAATTGTAGTAAGTCTAAATCCCAATCATCCGAGACAACGATATTGGCTTCATTCTTAAATACAAATTGGAGAAAATCTGAAGAAGAAATTCTTCCGTTTTGATCTACATCCACAATCTGATAGGGAAGATCGTTCCCTTTCGAATCTTTTATTCTGATAGAATTCCAGTTCGCATCGAAATCATATCCAACAAAATCCAACAACTCAGAAAAACTCACCACAAATGGAACCTCAAGGTTTGTCATTTGCTCGGTAGAAACTTTTAACACCTTTTCCTCTGCAAAAAGGGTGAATGTAACAAGAAGAACCGTTACTAAAGTTACAAAGATCCTCGCTTTTTTCACTTTTGTTCCTCCTCCTTTCCTCTTTCATAAATATATTTATTGGGATACTCCAAACTAAACAGACTTTCTGTCTTATCTTTATGTAAACGCTTACAATCTCCTTAATAATTATAGCATCTAAAAAGAATCTATGCAAAGTCGATTATAACTGTTTAAATGTAATTAAAAGCAATTATAGACCTTTAGCAGTCAAAATCTCCTATTTTCTTATTTTTTGATTTTCTAAATACATTTCCTCAAACCCGATTTATTAGAAAAATGGAGATTTTTTCAAATAATTGAGAATAATTACCTTTAATTGGCCTTATTTGGTTATAACCAGGTTTGACTTTCTTTTAGGATGCTGTTATAATTTTTTTGTAAGCGCTTACAATATGGAGGTATTACTAAATGTCAAAGATAGATGATGTTGCAAAATTAGCTGGTGTATCGATAGCCTCAGTATCAAGAGTTTTGAATTCAAAAGACAATGTTTCAAAAAAAACTAAAGAAAAAGTTTTGCGAGCTATCGAAGAATTAGATTATAAACCTTCGAGAATCGCTCGAAATTTAGCCAACAAAAAAAGTTTTTATAACATTGGTTTAGTCATTAGTAAAAGGATAGACAAAATTCTCAAGGAGAATGATTCATTTGGTATAAGAGAGTTCTACACAACTGTTTTAGCAGGAATAGAAAGTTTAGCAAAAGAAAACAACATCCAAATAAAATTGGAAACCTTTGATAATGGAAACAGAAAATTACTGGAAGGTTTAGATGGCTTGCTTATAATGGGAGGAGACCGTCTACCTAAGTTAGTCGAAAATTCATATTTACCAAAGGTACTTGTAGATAATTACATTCCTGCTTTAAAAGTTGATTCCGTAATCTCAAACGGCTTTGATGGCGCCTATTATACAATAAAACAAATGATCTCACGAGGATATAAAAAGATTGTACATATTCACGGTCCACTTACATATTGGGGATTTAGAAATAGATTTGAAGGATACACGGCAGCGATGACTGAATTTGGATTGCTGCCTCAAACATTTGAGTGTGACGAAACTCCAGAAGGTATATTATATGCATTAAATTTATCTTTATCCAAAAAACCTGATGTAATTTTTGCTTCAAATGATGTTATAGCTTTAATAATTTTAAATTTTTTAAAAAAGAAAAAAATTCATGTCCCAAAAGATATTCAACTAATTGGATTTGACGATATTATCTCTTCTTCAGTTTCTGAACCTAAACTGTCAACGGTAAAAGTTTTCAAGTTTGAGATGGGGAATATCGCTTTAAATAGACTAATAGATTTGATCAATGAAAAGAATCCTCATCCAGCAATGATCTCGTTATTCACCACCTTTATCGAAAGGGATAGTACGATAAGAGCTAAGAATTAGGAATAGTGATCAAGCAATATAAGAAATAAAATGACTTATTTTAAAAAATTATAAATTATTATCGGGTAGTAACATAATTCAAAGGAGGTATGATCAGTATGAAAAAGTTAACAGTGGTTTTTATTGTGTTATTGTTGACGGTTTTTGCCTTTTCCCAGACAAAACTCGTTTTTTGGACCGCTCCTAATCCACAGCAAGAAATGTTTTGGAAGGAAGTCGTTGCTGAATATGAAACTTTACATCCTGAAATCGATATCGAGTGGTCTACCATTCCTGCAGCAGGAAGCTCAGAAGAAGCTATTCTAACAGCTATAGCTTCGGGAAGAGCCCCAGATATCTCCACCAACATCTTTTCAGGATTTGCTGCACAGTTAGCGGATATAGGCCAATTAGTAGCTTTAAATGAATTGGAAGGTTTCGATGAACTTGTTGAAACACGAAAGATGGGAAGTATCATAGAAGGCTGGAAAATAAACGGTAATGCATATGTTATACCTATTTATTCAAACCCTGTTCTGATGTGGTGGAGAGATTCTTTATTGAAAGAAGCTGGCTTTGATAATCCCCCAAGAACGTACTCGGAGATCTACGAATTTTCTAAAAACTTTGTGGTACCGATGGAACGATATTCCATCCAAGTAATTGCAGGTAGAAATTGGTGGGATAGATGGTTTGACTTCATTACGTATTACTATGCAGGAGGTCAAGGAAAATCATATATAGATACTGAAAGAATGAAAGCAACATTCAACGACGAAGTTGGCCAAGAAGTAGCTCAGTTTATCAAAACAATGTTTGATAACCAATGGACTGCTGTAGACTTAGGTTCTGATCCATTTTATAACGGAGCAATTGCTGGAACATTGATGGGTCCTTGGAGCATCGCTTATGCCGAGAATCAGTATCCAGACGTCATTGATGATATTGTTATTACATCGCCACCAGTTCCTGACAATTATCCAAGTGATCAACCGATTTATACTTTTGCTGATGCAAAGGGGCTTGTAATTTTTAATACTACAAAAAACTTGGAAGAGGCTTGGGAATTTGTTAAATGGGTATTCTCGAGAGAAGATTTCGATTCGAAATGGTTAGAATACACCAAAATGCCACCAGCAAGAGAAGACTTGTTAACTAATGAAATATTTGCTGATTTTTGGGAGGCAAATCCTTTAGCGGCTGAATATGCCAAATATGTCCCCTATGCTGTTCCTCCTGCACCAATTACAACAACTGTTGACGTACAAGATATCATGACTGTTGAATTGATTGAACCTTTGATGCATGGCACCAAAGATGTTCAAAAAGCTTTGGATGATGCAATTAAGGCTATAAACAGAATCCTTTGGTAAGGGAAGGTTAAAACAATGAGTAAAAGAATAGGGTTAGCAAAAAAAGAAGCAAGGAAAGGCTTTGGTATTTCTTCAATATATTTAATTTATGCGGCAATATTTTGGGGTTATCCTTTTGTATGGTTGTTCATACTTCTTTTTTCTAAATGGAGGTTTGTCGGATCACCCCAATTCGTTGGCTTTCGCAATATTACAAGGGTCTTAACCGACCCTCTTTTTTGGAAAACAGTAACTAATGTTTTTCGTTTTATGATGTACTATATTCCTCTTGTGTTAATAGGAGCTTTACTCTTTGCCATTGCTTTGAACAAAATAAAGTTTGGCAAAACATTTGTAGCTCTTTCTTTTTTGGTAGCCAATGTTTCATCAGGAGTTGCTTATTCAATTATGTTTTCAAACCTTTTTTCTGTCAATGGACCAGTAAACAAAGCCCTAAATAGTCTTTTTGGTATCACTATTCCTTGGTTTACAAGCCCACAATGGGCGATGTTTTCCATTGCGTTGATTGTTATTTGGAAATTCATTGGTTATTATGGCTTAATACTATATGCCGGGTTAACCGCTATACCAAAATCTTTATATGAAGCAGCAGAGTTAGACGGAGCAGGAAGTCTTACAAAGTTTTTTAGAATTACATTGCCACTATTAAATCCTTCTATAATAATGGTCTTGGTATTGGCTATTACTTTGGCTTTTGGAATATTCACAGAACCTTATATGATAACCGGGGGTGGGCCAATGAGAAGTACTTTAACCCCGATGATGCATATGATTACTACAGCATTCCAAAGAATGGACCCAACTTACGCAGCCACAATGGCAGTGTTTGTAGCTATCATAAGCTTTGGAATGATTTGGGTAATAAGGAAAACTATGGAGAGAGAAGTTGATTTAGTATGACAAATAAAAAAATACAATCTGGAAATGTAATTCTTCATATAGTGATGTTTTTTTTATCACTAATCTGGTTATACCCCTATGCATGGCTATTCTTGGCATCGGTAAAACCCTCTGCTGAAATCTATACCAGATTCCTACCAACGAGGTTCACTTTAGAACATTTTAGATTTATACTAGAAAGTGCCGAAAGAATGAATAGACCGTTTATAAGGGCATTTTTTATAAGTTTATTTGTGTCTGTCACCGTTACAGTATGTGTTATAATAACATCTGCTATAATTTCTTTCGCCTTGTCAAAATATAGATTTAAGGCAAGAGATGGGATATTTAATTTTATTATTTTTCAAATGGTGTTTCCCGGATTCATGTTTACCATCCCTTTATATATATTAATGCGAAACATGCATCTGTTGAATTCGTTGGCAGCTTTAATCGTTCCTTTTATTATGAGCGGTTGGGGCATTTTTATGATGACTCAAAGCTTTAGAGGGACACCAAACGACTACATCGAAGCTGCAAAAATGGACGGAGCCTCTGATATGTTTATTATTTTTCGAATTATGTTACCTTTAAACAATTCAGTTATGGCCATTGTTGGGCTATTCACTTTCATCGGAGTATGGGATAATTTCATGTGGCCACTCATTGTTATTCAGGACTATTATAAAATGCCTCTTTCTGTGTTGCTGGCAAGTTTTAATCATGAATACGGAGCGTATATTGGACCAGTAATGGCAGGTTCGGTAATTCAAACTTTACCAATGGTGCTCATCTTCATTATCTTCAGAAAGGCGTTTTTGCAAGGAATTTCAATGTCTTTGAAATAATCACAATTAAAAAACTGTAGTTATAAGGAAGGGATATATATTGAATTTGAGGTTGAAAAGGCATTTGTTAAACCCATTGTTTGGACCTAATCCATTGCATTTGTGGGAGTCTAGGTTTGTTTTTAATCCTGCCGTAGTTTATGATGGGAAAGTCTTCCATATGTTGTACCGCGCCCAA
>Ga0182240_100362_pt1 | contig 15589 bp, 21 predicted proteins | sample hydfrates4_PW_90_FD_145594 | JGI IMG/M metagenome (GOLD analysis project Ga0182240, IMG submission 145594) | Subsurface microbial communities from deep shales in Texas, USA - hydraulic fracturing test 4_PW_90 | ecosystem: Environmental > Aquatic > Deep subsurface > Shale gas/oil reservoir >...
CTTTTTGGAGGCTTTAAATGCCTCACCTGCAACTTGAATTCTCAGAAAAGGAAATTGAACAACTATATAGGATGACAGAACTATATCCTAAAGTCAAGGAATTAATTCTGTATGGCGAGGAAAATGAAGTCATTAGTTCAATAATAGCGATGTGCGAGATTGACAATGATTGGCAAGATAAAAAGGTTTAAATATCATAAAGGTCAAAGATATGGTGAGGTGGGTGAAATGTGTGGTACGTCCGGTGAGATGATTGAGAAGTTGGTCGATGAGGGATATTTGGTTGTCGATGCGGAGAAGGAAGGGGAATTGAGAGAGGCCATTGACACAATAATTGGCATACTTGGATGGAAGAAGTTTGCACCAAGAAGAGCAAAGGATGTTGAAGCTGAGATTAATGCGACGTGGGACAATGAGGAGGGGTTTGAAGAGGTCATGGAGAGGCTTGGGGCACATGAATTGCAGAATGGGTTCTATGCCTACATAAAGGATGGCAGGTTATACCTTGTAAAGAGAGTCATTGGTGGAATTGTTAAGGCATGGGAGATAAATCCAAAGATTTGGTTTGATTTTGAGTGAGGTGATTGAGTTGTATAAAGGATTGCCGAGCTTACGTGACGTTGGGAGCTTGCGTGACGTTGGGGAAGTTTTAAAGTGTTTGAAAGAAATAAATGTTACATCATTTGAAGCCAATGGAAATGTCATAAAGGTGTATGATGCATTGTTTGCATTACACAAGGGAGTTGGCGGACAATATATATTTACATATGTTGATGAGAATGGTGATGTTGCGAATTCGCATACAATTTTAACAGGTACAATAAAAACTTTAACAGGTACAATAAATAGAGGGATAATGCAAAAAGTCGTAAAAAGGATATTCATGTTGAGGCATGGAAAGTCAATTGCTGAGAAACTCGGAGAAATGGGATTAACACATGGAAATTATAATGTTCATGTTTTTCCAAAAGGCAACGAAGCAGATGCATATGCAATAATTTATGGGCGCGGTGGATTAAAGTTAAGATGCAGATTCATATGGAATTCGAATGGCATTCGTTTGCACGAAATATCAATTGTTGCAAGCGCGAGCAATGATGAGGCAATAGAATCAATCGTGGGTGCGTGGGAGGCGACAAAGGCATTGTTGGAAGTTCAGGAGTGAGGTGGCATTGATGTGGACAAAAGCGGACGAAGTCATGTTCAAATTTTTGAAGAGAGGATATTATTTTTACAAGGTTGGGGAAAATGAGCTGAAGGTGTATGATACAGTTGTGACTGTGCGTGGAGCGTTGGAAAGTGGTATAATACGGATTGTTGTTAATGGGCAAGAGAAGGCAATACCTATCACTGATTTTGTTGATGTTGTTTTTACAATGGCACATTATGATGATGTCATTACATTACTCAAGGAAATGCTTGGGGATAGGTATGAGGATTTGGAAAAGTATGGTGCACAGATTTGGGTTCATCCGAATGGGGATATTGCAACAGTGGAAGTTACGTTTAGGGGTGAAAGATATTATATCATATTTATGTTCGAGTGGTCAGAGGCGGGCATCACAAATATAGCAAGAACTGCAAGCATATATGGAGAGGTGGATGACATATTTAATATATGGGAAATCATTGAGTCTATGGAGGTAGTCTATGGAGGTGGTAGAAGATGAGTAGAGATGAATTGATACAGAAATTTTTTGAAGCTTGTAGAGAGAAGGGTATTGATGTAGAGAGAATAAGTGACAAAGAGGTGCGAATATATGATTTAGTAGCAGAGTTGGGGTATGACGATGTTATTGATGACATTGTGCTGATGTTGAAAGGATACAAGATTAGGTTATATTCGGAGATGGTGATTAAGCCATTAAGCATAGCGTTCGAGATAGTGCATTTGCCAGACATAATTAAAAAGTTGAGAGAGATGTTGAAGGATGAGTTTAATGCGGTTGAGGGATTGAGAATGTCTGAGATGATAATACCGAAAGGTGAACATGCAGATGTTAAGGTTATGTTGTGGGGACGGTATGCGGGAATATGTTTCAATGTCAGATGGGACAAAGATGGAACACATTTTGATAATATTAGTATAATGACAGATGATGGTGTGGTAGATGAGCATACTGATGTGGTTGATGTGGTCAGAATGTGGGACGTTTATGAGAGTATGGGGGTAATATTTGGGAGGTGAGATTGTGATGGTTTATGACCTGCCAATCACAGTATTGATGGGCAAGGAGTTGACGATATTGACATTGTATGATGGAGAGAACGAGATACATGAAGTAGTGGATACGACGTTGGATGAAGAACAATTGCAGAAAGTAGTCGATAAAATAATTGATGAGTTTGAAAAGAGGGGATACGATTGGGGATATAATGAGTTGTTTGAGGAGATGGAGAAAAGGGGATATATTAGAGTATATGCAAGCAGGAAGGTGGTTGTGAATGTCTGAGGGTACAGCAAATGATTTTGTTTTATTGTTTAAAGATTATGACATTGATATGGAGCAGTTGGGAGATTCGGTGGTTAGAGTGTATGATATAGTGATGGACATAGAAGAGATTACGGTAGTGGTAGAACTTACGCAACAAACAATACATGCAATTGACATGTCGTATGATATGATTGAGGAGGATAGACAGCGGTGTGGAATACATTAGTTTGGACAGATGATGTGTTGGGGTGATACTGGATGATGATTGATAATTGGTTTGTGGAGTTTGATGGGGATGATGTCATATTGAAGCACGTAGATGGTAGAGTTTACAGGTTTATGGATGCAAAAATTGATATAGTAGGAGATGATATGATTATAGTAACAGGTGATGGGCTTGTTTATAGGGTGTGGGGTGATTATTTGTTTGGTAAGGGTATGAAGGAGAGAGGTGATGAGAATGGGGTTTTTTGAGGACAACATATTGCTGAGCCAGTGGTGGAGAAGAAAGTTAGCAAGTTTGGGATATAAGTCGAAGCCATATAATCAGTATAAGGGAGAGGGTGGTTGCATACTTTGTGGTAGGCATGAGAGAGTGTTTCCGTTGAGTGGCAGAATAACATTGTGTGGACATTGTTTAGAGAAGGCAAAGACGGCACAAGAAGCATTTGGGACAAGGTTATATTATGAGTCACATGTGGCATTGAACATATCTGAGCAGGTTGTTTGTGATGCATGTGGGACACATGTTAAGACAGGAAGACCATACTATGTTGTGTATGATGGCAGGATTTGCACAAAATGTACATGGAAGAAGCTTGGTGGACATAGTAGTGTTATGAAAGTATGGGGTGAGCGAATGTGGTAGGGTATGTGTGTTGTGATTGCAGGAGGATTACAGCAAAAAATTTATATATTGAGTGGACAAATCATTTTTGAGGGATGTTCCATGCAGAAAGATGTCCAAATAACGGTGGTAGGGAAGGTTTACAAACCGAATAGGAGTAAGGTGTTGGCATTAAATAAAGCTCTTAATGAATATTTTAGATATTTGAGTCCAGCACTAATTCAGACAGCAAGAGATAAGGCAGTTGAGATTTTAAAGAGTTTTAGGGCGAGGAAGAAAAGGAGTAGCTTATTGGAATACATAGAATCAACGGAATTTTCACAAGAGCTGGCGGACAAAAAATAGATTAATTAGAACCATTAACGGTGAACAGAGGATCATGATGAACAACGGGAAAATAACCCTTAAACAACTGGAAACTCACCTTTTTAAAGCTACAGACATTCTGAGGGGCAAGACGGATGCTTCAGAGTATAAAGAATACATATTTGGCATGCTATTCCTGAAGTGTGTAAACGACGTTTTTGAGGCGAAAAGGGAAGAGCTCAGAGAAATGTTCAAAAAACAAGGTTTTTCTGAAGAGGAAATTGAGGAACTCCTCGAAGATCCTTCTACCTATGGCGATACTTTCTTTGTTCCAAAAAGGGCAAGGTGGAAAAACATTCTGAATTTGAAGGAAGATGTAGGTAGTCAGTTGAATAAAGCTCTTGCTGCGTTGGAGGAATATAATCCAGAACTGGACGGAGTGTTGAGACATATTGACTTTAACGCAGTAAAGGGCAAAACAAAGCTGAAAGACCAGCAACTGATCGACTTAATCCATCATTTTAACAAATACAGACTTAGAAATGAGGATTTTGAATTTCCAGATTTGCTTGGTGCAGCCTACGAATATCTGCTTAAGGAGTTTGCTGATTCAGCAGGCAAAAAGGGAGGGGAATTCTACACTCCACCCCATGTGAAGACTCTGATGGTGAGGCTGGTTAAACCACAGGAAAGAATGAGTGTTTATGATCCTACATGCGGTTCAGGCGGTTTTTTGATAGAGGCGAGGCGATACGTTGAAGAGCAGGGACAGAATCCGAGAAACCTTGCTCTTTACGGTCAGGAGCTAAACGGTGTTACCTGGTCTATATGCAAGATGAACATGATTCTGCACGACATCCCAGATGCCCATATAGAGAACGAGGACACGCTAACAACCCCGATGTTTCTTGAGAACGGCTACATCAAGAGGTTTGACAGAATTTTAGCCAATCCTCCCTTCTCTCAGAACTACACAAAAACAAACATGCAATTTCCAGAGAGGTTCAAATACGGTTTCACTCCGGAAAACGGAAAGAAAGCGGATTTGATGTTCCTGCAACATATGATCGCGAGCCTCAAAGATGATGGAATACTGGCAACAGTCATGCCCCACGGAGTTCTTTTCAGGGGTGGTCAGGAGAAGGTTATAAGAGAGGGCATAGTAAAGGATGATCTTATAGAAGCCATTATTGGATTACCTCCAAAACTGTTCTACAACACGGGAATTCCTGCCTGTATTATTGTGATAAACAAAAATAAACCGGAGCATTTGAAGAACAAGATCTTTTTCATAAACGCAGAGAGGGAGTACGGAGAGGGCAGAAATCAGAATTATCTAAGGCCAGAGGACATTGAGAAGATCGTAACAGTTTTCGAGAAAAAGATAGAGATACCCAAGTACTCCAGACTTGTTGATATTAAAGAGATAGAGGAGAACGATTACAATCTGAACATAAGAAGGTACGTTGACAGCTCTCCAGATCCTGAGATAGAGGACGTCAGGGCTCATCTGATCGGTGGAGTTCCTAAGAGGGAGGTAAACCTCTACAAAAAGCAGATAGAAAAGTTTGGAGTAGATGAAGATGTCTTCTTTACTGAACTTGATGAAGATTATTTCGCATTCAGAGAAGATCTAAAAGAGAAGAGTAAAATTAAAGAGATAATAGAGTCGCACGAAGGTGTTAAAAGGAAATTTGAAGAGCATTTCCAGAAACTTGAAGAGTGGTGGAATGAAGTAGAGAAGGAGATAGAAAACTTCCCAGGAAACAACAATCTCTGGGAGTTCAGAAACAGATCTCTCGAGAATCTTAAGCAGAAACTTCTACCCCTTGGTGTCCTGGATGAGTTTAAGGTTGCAGGAGTTTTTGTCAACTGGTGGGAAGAGCTGAGGTACGATTTCAAGACTGTTGTTGCTTCAGGATGGAGCAAGAGAATTATTGAAGATGAAAGAATAGAAAAGAAGTTCTTCTCAGCGGATCTGGAGCAGATAGAGGAGCTTGAGGCAAAAATTGCAGAGGTTGAAGGAGAGCTTAACGAACTTCTTGAGGAAGTTGAGGAGTGGGATGAAGAAGATAACGGAAAGAAAACACCAAATAAAGTAATCAAATACTTGAAAGAGCAGATAAACGATTTGAAAAGGTATGAAAGCGAATCAGCCGTTAAGGAAATCAGAAAGCTTCAGGAGTTGATCATAAACATAGACAGAAAGAACAAACAGCTCAGTCAGTTAAAGAGAAATCTGAAAAAGAAGATTGAAGAGTTAAGAGGAAAATACACGATTGATAATCTTACAAAACAACCCGTCAAAGTCAAGAAAGGAAAGGTTGATGTAAAAAGGGAAAGCTTGACAGAAGAGGAAGCTAAGGAGCTTATTCTCGAGAAGTTCCACGATGTGATTGTGAAGCAGTTAGAAAAGTACCTCAACGCTGAGAAGAAAGAGCTGATAAAGATTTTTGAGAAACTCTGGGACAAATATTCTGTTCCATTAACTCAGTTAAGGGCTGAAAGGGACGAAGAAGTTAGAAAACTGGACGAATTTCTTGAGAGGTTGAGATACTATGGCTGAAGATGTGAAAGTTCCGGAAGATTGGGACACTTCTAACTTAGGAAAGTTGGCTTCCTTCATTAATGGATATGCATTTAAACCTGAGGATTGGAAGGAAGATGGCTTGCCTATTGTTAGAATAGAACAGCTCAAAGATCCCAATGCTAAATACGATTATTCAGATAAAAAATTACCAGATATCTATTTAATTGACAATGGCGATTTGATATTCTCTTGGAGTGCAACATTAGCCATAAAACTATGGGACAGAGGCAAAGCGTACCTCAATCAGCATTTATACAAAGTTATTCCAAACTCGACAATTGAGAAGAGATTTTTGAAATATCTTTTGGAGCATAAAATAGAGGATTTGTCAAAAGAAGCTCATGGCTCCACAATGAAACACATAACAAGATCTTTCTTATTAAATTTTAGAGTCACATATCCTAAATCCAAACTCGAACAACGCAAAATCGCAGAAATTCTCGAAACAATTGACAACGCCATAGAAAAGACTGACAAAATCATAGAGAAATACAAGCGAATCAAGCAGGGCTTGATGCAGGATTTACTGACCAAAGGCATAGACGAAAACGGGCAGATAAGAAGCGAGGAAACCCACAGGTTCAAGGACTCGCCGCTTGGCAGGATTCCGGAGGAGTGGGAGGTTGTGGAGTTGGGGAAACTTTGTATTCTTATTACAAAAGGAACTACGCCAACTACTTATGGGTTTAACTTCACGAGTAGCGGAATAAAGTTTTTGAAAGTAGAATCAATTGATGAAGAAGGAAACATAATAGAAAATCAACTTGCGTTCATAGATGAGATTACACATAAATACTTAAGACGATCTCAGTTAAAAGAAAATGACTTATTATTTTCTATCGCTGGAGCTATTGGAAGAGTATTTGTCGTTAATAAAAAAATCCTGCCTGCAAATATTAATCAAAATCTTGCGTTAATTAGATTAAAAGAGAATGTGAATATTAATACAAAATTTTTATATTACTTTTTAAAAAGCAAATTTATTGAGAAACATATCCAGAAAATTATGGTTCAACTTGCTCAATCTAACATAAGTTTAAATGATGTCTCACACTTTAAAATCCCTGTCCCACCTCTAGAAGAACAGAAACGTATCGCCTCAATTCTCTCACAAATTGATGAAACAATAGAAAAGGAACAAGCTTATAAAGAAAAACTTGAAAGAATAAAGCAGGGATTGATGGAGGATTTGCTCACTGGGAGAGTTAGAGTTGATCATTTGATTGAAGGAGGTAAAGTAGATGGATCTGGGACATCGCAAAGAAAACCTTCTGAAACTTGTAAATGAAGCATATATTGAGGTTAAAGTTGTTGGTTATGATAAATTACGCAATGGTGTGAACACCGATGAAGGTCATCATACATTGATACAATCGCAAGTTTGGTCAGTGTGGCATTGATGGATGTCATAGCATGACACACATGAGGAAGAATAGAAAGGTTTAAATAGTTTAAGGTTGCAGATAGTAGTGAGGTGGGAAAGATGGCAAGCAGGTTGTATGAAATAAAGGTTGGAGAGCTGAAGAAGTTGCTGAAAAGGGCATATCTGACAGGAGATAGGGACAGTAAGTTAATACTTGGAGCACCGGGTATTGGCAAGTCGGAGATGTTGAAAGAGCTTGCGGCAGAGCTGGCAAAAGAGCTTGGCAAAGAGTTTGTTGAGTATGATGACAGTGTGGCAGATACAATACTCGCGAGGCCAGAAGATTATTTCGTGTTGGTTGATGTGAGGTTGACAGAAGTTGAGCCGAGTGATTTGATTGGACTGCCGAGGGAAGTAAATGGGTATGTTAAGTATAAACCATTGCTTTGGGCAGTGGTGCTGAGCAAGTGTGCAGGAATACTATTCCTCGATGAGTTGACGAATGTGCAGAGACTGGATGTCCAGACAGTGATGTATAAGTTAATGTTGGACAAGAAGGTTGGTTTCACAAAATTAAATAAGGATGTTATGGTGATTGCAGCAGGCAATGAGCCAGAGCATTCGAGTGTTGCAACAGAGCTACCAGCACCTGTCATAAACAGAGTTGATGTATATTATGCAAGGGTTGCAGATGTTGATGAGTGGAAGGATTGGATGGACGAGAAGTTTGGTGATGGGTGGGACAAGAGAGTTTATGCATATGTTAAGGCAAGGCCACAACATTTCCTGATGAAGCCTGAGAGAGCTGAGACACTTGAGCAGTTTGCAACACCGAGAAGGTGGACATCGTTGGCGTTAGTAACAAAGGGGATGAATGTAGATAATGAAATGATGGATTATATTGCATACAGCAAAGTTGGTTCGGAAGCAGCGGCAGGTTTCCTGAGTTTCATAAGGGTTCCTGTAATGAAGTTTGAGGATTTGCTCAAAGAGCCAGAGAAGTGGCACGAGCTGAAGGAAGAGAGCAAGTATATGACAATGGTGCTGGCAATAGCTAAGATTGAGGAAATGATAGATGCAGGGAAGATTAAGGAAATGGTAGGATTCATTAAGGAGTTATTGGACAATGATAGGGAATTCCTGAGCATTATGGTGGCAATGATGTCGGAGGGCACAAGACTGAAGTTTGCAATGCTTGCACCAAGAGTGCCAGAGCTTAAGGGATTTGTTGAGTATATTAAGAGTGTTAGAAACAAACTGATAGGTGATGAGTAATGTCCACAGCAGAGTTGGCAAGGGAAGCATATAGCAAGGCGATGGAAGTTATCGCAATCAAAAATCCTGTCATTTATATTTTTAGTAAGTCACTGAGGATTGAATATCATGATGAGCACAATCCTGTTGCAATTGCGGCGACGGATGGGAAGAAAATAATCCTTTACAGGAATTGGCTTGAATTACAGAGTATGCAGGATAAAATGATTGTCATAGTTCATGAGATATATCATATGTTTGGTTTACATCCATACAGAATGACAAGGTTGGTGAAGGAATATGCATCGCAGGGATACAGTGAGATGCAGTTACATTTGCTTGCAAACATTGCTGCGGATGCAAAGGTGAATTATTGGATTGTGGAGGGCATAATCAGGGGGTCGCACAAGCTATTGAATTTATATAACATTCCAAGAGAGATGTTGCAAAAGGATGATATTGAAACGATATTCAAGTATTTATTCGATAATGCAGAGAAAACCCAAGTGAGGGTTGTTGGTGTAGGGCAAGACATTCAGGATGGCAAGAAGGGTGATGAAAATGCAGGCGGTGGTGAGGGCGATGATGAGCAGCAGGGTGGTGGCAAAGTAGTGGTTTTAAGTGAGGGCAAGATTGATACGGAGGGTATGGATGCAGAGGAGATTGAGAGAGCAATGGAAAAAGCAGTAGTTGAGGCAATATTGACAGCGAAAAATGCTGGCATGAAGTTGAGTGCAGTTGAGGAGCAAATGCTTGATGAGTTGTTGAAACCAAAAATTGATTGGAGAAAGGTGATAAGACAGGATATGTTGAGTTATGTGAGAAAGAATGCAATAACTACATGGACAAGGTTAAACAGAAAAAGCAGTTTACTACCGGGCATGAGATACTTGGGCAAGCCGAATGTGTGGATATTCATGGATGTGTCTGGAAGTGTGTGGGGCGAGGTGAAAGAGTTCCTGACTGAGATGGTTGGATTGATAGGTGAGGTCAATACGATGAGATTGATAACATGGGATACAAAGGTTACTGGTGAGCATCTGTTGAGGAATGTTAAAGACCTCATGAACATAAAGGTTAAAGGTGGTGGTGGTACGGCAATCATGCCAGCACTTGAGAAGTATGCAAAGAACATAAAGCCAAACGATTACATGATAGTGATAACGGATTTGTATATATTTGATGAGGAAACGGTGATGAATTCAGGAATACTTAACGGCATAAAGGCGAGGAAGGTGCTCGTGAAAAGCAGGGACAGTTGCGAGAAGTCGGAGTTTGAGAAGGTGTTCGATGTAGTGTTTGATTTGGACGACAAAAAGAGATAATCAAATTTTTTAGTTTGAGCACAAGAATTAAAAATAATAAAGAGTATAGTGTATGGTGGTGGCAATGGAGCTGGATGAGATAATTGAAGTGGCAGAGGCTGAGTATATGGAAGAGGCTAAACAGAAATATAGGCAAGTAATTAAACGGAAAATATATGCAATATTGATGTATGCAAAGCAACATGATATAGACATACCGTTGAGGTTCATAGCAAGGAAGTTGGGAGTTGATGTTAAAGTGGTCAGTAGTGTTGCAAAAGATGTCAAATACATACCCAATTACATAAGGATGGCAAAGGAGAGATTTGATTTAGAAGAAGACACATTAAGGGAATTGTTTACAAACAACAATCCGATGGTTGTGATGGCAGGACTTGAATACCTGTTTACAGATAAGACGCAAATTGAGGCGGCGGAAGAGTATGGAGTGTCGAGTGTGGCAATGAGGAAATTTTTAAATAGGGTGTTTGGCACAAGTAAGAAAAAGAAAATATTTGAGTTGGGGGTGGAAGTATGAAAATGAATGTAGATAAGTTGAGAAAGGTGGTAGAGTTTATGGGCGCGTTTGGTGTGGATGTGCCCTTTAAGATGAGTGGGGGAGAGTTGTTTAGCGAGAAGATAGATGCATCAAATGTGGCGTTTGGGAAGGCAAGGATGAAGATAGGTGATGACATAGATGTTGAGTTCTCAATTGATGTGCAGAAGCTTGCTAAGGCATTAAAGAAGATTAAGAAAGGGACAGAGATTGACATAAAAATTGAGAGGGGGAGAGTGACAGTGACAGATGGCAAGAAGAAGTTTGGGATGCCAATATTTACAGATGTCAAGTTCAAAGATGTCAATCCAAAATTTACTTTGACAGGAAAATATGTGGTGAATGCGGAAGATTTCAAAAACATGTTAGCGTTTGCGAAGGATATAAGTGATGAAGTCATATTTAAGGATGGTAAGGCAATTGCAAAAAATGATGTTGGCGAAATATACGAGGAAGAGTTTGAATTTGAGGGAGAGTGTGCAAGTAAATATTCAATGGTATGGTTGAAGAATATATGTTCAGCATTCGATAAAAATGATACGATTGTAATAGAGACGGGCAAACATACACCTTGCAGAATAACAGTTGTAGATGGCGACATTGAGCTTGAGGCAATCTTAGCACCGAGAGTTACTGACGGCGATTTGTAAGGTGATATAGTGAAGGCATCACAAGTGGTGTTGTATTCAATTTCAATATTTTTTGTTTCAATCATACTTTTTAATATAATGGTGTGTGTGTGATGAATGAGGTGATTTAATGGATAGATATATGATTGCGAGAATGATGCAGGGTTTGGAGAGGATTGGCAGAAAGAGGACAACAATAAGAGGAAAAAAGACATATCATTGGGCAGTTAGTCAGGCATATTTGTGTGCATGGATGTCGAATAATGGGTTGCTGAAGCACATGTTTGCAAGGGAATTAACAGTTTGTGTGATGGAAGGTTGTAACAATGATTTTATTGCTGGATTAGTCAATAAGGAGAGAGCAAAGAAGTATATTGAAAATGCAAATAAGAAAAATCCACTTGTGTTGACGAAGGTGCTAATATTGGATAGAGTTCATGATGGCATTGTTAGTGGTATATCAAAATATTGGTATAAGAGAAGGATTGAGAAGGCATTGAGCAAGTTGCTTGAGAAAAATACAGTTGCATCATTGTCGTTAGCGGGACATATTTTATTGTATTGGAAGATTTCATTGAAGAGGAAAGATGCATTATACATGAGATTATATTCGTGGAGAGATAGAATTGTTAGGGCAATGGAGGAGAAGGAAAATCCAAATCACATAATTTTGTATAAGTTGACAGGTAACAAGAAATATTTAAAAGATTTGGCAGAGATGGAGAAACCAACATGTTGGATTGTTTGGAAGAAAAATGGGTGAGGTGGTTAGCATGTCCATAGGTCAAGAAGAGGTATGCGGATGAATTATAAAAGCTATTGTAATGAACATGTTGCAACAACGAGAAAAAGTTAAATAGGCAGAAGTGTTATGAGATAACCCCTTCAGGGGTGATATGTGTGGAATGTAGTGGAGGTGATTTAATGAAATTTACAAAAGTAGCGATGGACATTTTGGAGAAGAGATATTTGATGCGGGATGAGAATGGTAAGGTGATTGAGACACCAGAACAGATGTTTGAGAGAGTAGCATGGGATATAGCAAAAGTGGAGGATGACCAAGAGTATTGGGCAAGGAAGTTTTATGAAGTGATGAGCAGGTTGGAGTTTCTACCAAACAGTCCCTGCCTATTCAATGCGGGGACAGGGAATGGGTTGAGTTACAGTGCCTGTTATGGGTTGCCTGTTGAGGATAGTATCGAGAGCATATTTGATACACTAAAGCAAGCAGCCATAATTTTCAAATCGGGTGGTGGTGTTGGTTTCAATTTTAGCAGGTTGAGACCAGAGGGCGACATTGTCAGAGGGACGATGGGTGTTAGCAGTGGGCCAATAAGTTTCATGAAGATATATGATGTGATGGTTGAGCAGATAAAGCAGGGTGGCAAGAGAAGAGGTGCAGCAATGGGCATAATGCATGTTAGTCATCCAGATATTGAGAAGTTTATCAGTTGCAAAAGGAAGGAAGGTGAGTTTTCAAATTTCAATATAAGTGTATTGATACCTGATATGTTCATGATAGCAGTGTTGAATGATGCTATATGGCCATTAAAGAATCCACGAACAGGTGAGGTTGTTAAGACAGTAAAGGCGAGGGAGTTATTCAATAAAATGGTTGAAAATGCATGGTATAATGGAGAGCCGGGTTTTTTGTTTTACGACACGATAAACAGAACAAACACATGTAAGCATTTGGGAATGATAGAGGTAACAAATCCATGCAGTGAATTGCCGTTGCGATATTATGAAAGTTGTAATCTTGGGAGCATTGATGTAAGTAAGTTTGTCAGTGGGAATGATTTTGATTGGAAAAGACTTGGTGAAGTTGTTAAGATTGCAATCAGATTTTTGGATAATGTAATTGATGCTCAACCATATGTGTTGAGGGAGATTGAGGAGGAAACAAAGAAGACAAGGAAAGTAGGTCTTGGCGTAATGGGTTGGCATGATGCATTGCTAAAGATGGGCATACCTTATGATAGTGGTGAAGCGTTAAAGATTGGAAAGAGGTTGATGAGATTTATACAAGAAACATCACACAAAGCAAGTGAAGAGTTGGCAGAAGAGAAAGGAGTGTTTCCAGCGTGGGAAGGCAGCGAATGGTATGAGAAAGGTATCAAGATGAGAAATGCGACAACAACAACAATAGCACCGACGGGCAGTTTGAGTATTTTGGCAAATTGCAGCAGTGGAATTGAGCCAGTGTTTAATTGGGTGTATGAGAGAGACAACACGATTGGTGAGAAATATTTTGTTGTGCACAGGATATTTGAGGAGATGTTGAAGAAAAGAGGATTGTATGATGAAGATGTTATAAGAATGGTTTATGAGTATGGCTCAATTCAAGACATACCCATATTTGAAGAGGATGACAAAATGTTGTTTAAGAATGCATTAGACATTGATTGGAAGTGGCACATAACAATGCAATCAACATTTCAGAAATATGTGGATAATAGCATTAGCAAGACAATCAATATGCGGCATGAGGCAACGGTTGATGATGTCAGGAATGCAGTTATTACAGCATGGCAAGTCGGATGTAAGGGCATGACAGTTTATAGGGCTGGCAGTAGGCAGAATGAGGTGATGAGGGTTGGTAGAGAGTGTAGAAGTGGAAGGTGTAATTTATGAGGACGATCTGAGCATGTGTGCAGAGACTGTTATAATGTTATTGTAAGAAGGTTGAAACGATAGGTTGTGGCATAGCATAGATATTGTCTGACATGCAATCTGAGGCATTCTCATGCATTTTGTGATTGGGGAATATATGATTATATGGGTGAAGTTCACAGAATGCATCAGAGAATAAAATGATACATGAGAATAAAAATAGCAAGTAGAAAAGTTTATCTATTTTTAGGGCAATGATTATGTGGGGTGATTTGTGATGACAATAGAAATAAAGCTTGAGGTTGATGAGAGGACATTGGAAATGATGGACAGAAAGGCAAGAGAAACATTTGATGAATTCATGAGAGAGGTGGTTGACGAGATAATGGTTGAAGCTCAGAATAACTTGCTTGAGAATGAAAGTGTTGTCACAGGTCAGTTATTAGGCAGCAAGTATGTGAAGAAGTTAGGAGATTGTGACTATGAGTTTGGTTTTGATTGTCCATATGCTGGTTTTGTTGAGTATGGCACAGCTCCCCGACAGAAGATGCCACCTGTTGAGAAATTGACACAGTGGGCAAAAATTAAATTTGGTTTGACATATCATGAAGCAAGAAAGGTTGCATGGAGAGTTGCAAAATGGATTAAGGAGCATGGCACACAACCACATCCGTTTGTCAGACCTGCCATATACAAAGTTATAAGTAAGTATAGGGATATAGAAGTTAAGAAAGAAAAATGAGGTGATAAGATGAGAATTGATGTGACAATACGTATAGTGTTTAATGACGACAACATATGACAATACAACAATCAGGTATGATGAATACAAAGTTGAATATCAAATCAATGATGACATAATATCAATATGTTGAGGTGATAGCAAATGGAGTTATGTGAATACCTGTATGTAGAGATGATGAAGTTATTTAGAGATACAACATATGATGGCAAAGATGTTATAGTTACATTAGTATATGACAAAAAAGTTATTGATATTGCAGACGGACATTATGTATCGTTATATCAAACATCAGAGAGTGACAGGTGGTTTGACATCGGTGCTGAGCATTGGCACAAAACTGAGCATGCAAGCATTGATGTGCGGACAGGTAGCAAAAAGGCATATGGCAAGATGAAGGAGTTAATATTTACAGTATTCGATGGTGGTAATGTTGTGTTCAGGAAGAAGGATACCTATGATGCAGTGCTTGAGGAAGGCATTAGTGCTACAAGTATTGAGGCTATTGGTTCATACTTACGGAAGGTGACAGTTGTTGACCCATCAATCTATGCGGAGAATGAGTTTGTGCAGTTGAAGCATGCAGATGGCGGCACGGAAGAGGGATGGGTTGTTGACATTTATGGCAATGAAGTATATGTATGGTTAAAAGAGATGACATTATTCCTAACACGGCCAGCCGGTGTGAATGAGCTTAGTGATAGGATGAGAAGGTTGTTCAGGTTTGTGGTTGATATTGAGGGACAGATTATACATGCAGTCCAATAACAAAGCTTAAATATTTGAATGTAAAAAATTGTGTGTTAGTAAGTGAGTAAGTGTGGGGTGGTAAGTATGGTAGTCGCGACTGGTGCGAAAGGCAGATTAGCATATGGTGTGGAAAGTTCATTTAATGATGGCACGTCAACGGTATCAAACTCATTTGGTGTGGATGCAAGGTTGACAGGTAT
>Ga0182240_100363_pt1 | contig 15464 bp, 13 predicted proteins | sample hydfrates4_PW_90_FD_145594 | JGI IMG/M metagenome (GOLD analysis project Ga0182240, IMG submission 145594) | Subsurface microbial communities from deep shales in Texas, USA - hydraulic fracturing test 4_PW_90 | ecosystem: Environmental > Aquatic > Deep subsurface > Shale gas/oil reservoir >...
GCACCGCAGGAGGTGCGAAGTTGAAGTGGAGAACTCACAAAGCGATCACGAGAACAGTATGCTCCAGGCTCGGCATCCAGGCTGAAGAGATAGCCAATGCGAGCGTGCTGCCTGATAAGGAGCCAGACTACATATATAGAGCTGGAAGGAGAAGGGTTTACCGTGTTAGAGCACCGCACCACGGGCGTGAAGCGCTAGATCTGGCATTCAATTACTTAAAAAGAGCTAGGAACGCTTATCTCAGAGGTGATAGGAGATACATAGAGTATTTAGGAAGAGCCTTACACTACATTCAAGACTACTCCGTTGATCCGAAGGAGAAGCTCTGGATCTTCGAGTACAGATCGGGGCACGCACACGATGAAAGGGAGAACGGTGTTGCACGTCTTCACGTGCCCGAAGAGGCAGTTTCTACTGGTTTCAATGAAGTCTGCACACCAGGTAGGGTGAAGGAAATTGTTTACGGGGCGAAACCAAAGAAGAATCCAGAGGAGATAATGTTTCTGGCAACGTATTTATCCACTATAGCAGTAAAATCAGTTTTTAATCCAGATAAACCACCTAAGCTGGAAGAGAATTATGGTAAGGCTCTTAAGATTCACGTTGTACTCGTATTGCTACCTTTGCTGATACTCCTTGCTGGAGTGACCGCCTCTACTCTTGCGCTTGCAGCAATCCTCAGTTTTGTCATGCACAAGCTGGATTTCAATTACCACAGGTGGAAGCTTGAATATGATTGGTTTAAACCTTAAGAATTCTTGGAGCAAAGTAAACAAAGTCTCAAAAGCACTTTCGCTCCACTCTGAAGGTATTTCTTCAATGGAGTAAAAGAAGGGTGTGGTGAGATCGTGCCGGAAATTTACCTTACGAAGGACGAGTTTGCCCTCTTAAGCTACATAGAATCACCTCTGGACGCGCTGACGAGAGAACTGGCCTACAGGATGCTCAGACAGAAGATTGCTCTTCTGAGGATTGTGGAGCACAGAAACACGATTTACGTCGTTGCCCTTCAGAAGGGAAACTTGGTGGTGTTTGAGATCCAGCCGCCCGAAGAAAAGGACGAGGATAAGAAGTACATCGTGATAAAGAATGTTGGCACAACTACGGTAAACCTAAAGGACTGGAAGCTAAAAGACGAAGCGGGCAACGCCTACGTGTTTCCTAACTTTACACTCGAGCCAGGGCAGGCTGTAACTTTACACACGGGAAGCGGAGTCGATAACGAAACGGACTTGTACTGGTGCTCTAATAAGCCAGTCTGGGACAACAGCGGTGACAAAAGACGTGCTCAGAATCCGTCTCTCCGACGGGCTTAAATCTACCGAGTTCGAGAGATTCAACGCTGATTGTGCCATTGTGTGCAAAGATGTAGTCCTTCCCGTTGAGCTCTCTGGAGAAGGGATGGGTGTTCTTGTAGCTTCTCCGACCAGAACTCTTCAACCTAACGTGAGCGATAAAAATCTTTGATTTGATCAGATCATAGCTTACAATAAATTTGGAGAGAGGACTTTCTGTAGACTCTATGGGCTCCTTCAAAACCTGCGCGGATTCGTCTGGGTAAAATGCGAGGCCCCAGCCGTGAGGGTTTCTCCTTCCCCTCCTTCTGAATCCCCTGAAGGATATCTTGGGCCTGACGGGCTTGTTGAAGCACAAACCGAGGAGTTCGCACATAGCAACCCCTTAGGCTTCTCCAACAACCCTCGAAACTCCATCTACCTTTTCCACCCGATACACTGTATCGGCGACCTCTTCGAGCTCCCTGTGGTGTGTGACAATTATCATCTGCGGCACCGCAGCACCTTCCCTGAAGAAGTTCTTCATTATCTCGACGAGCTCTCTCCTCCTCTCCTCGTCGAGGTGCGTAGTCGGTTCGTCCATTATGATCGTCGAGATCCTCCCGGCCAGCGCCTTCGCTATGGCCAAGCGTAAGGCTATTGCAACGGCAACCTTTTCACCACCGCTGATCGATTTAATCGAGATCTCCCCACCCTGTTTCATTATTGAGACATCGAAGTCCTCGTTTACGAAGATGTCCGTAATATCGAGGTTGAAGTTTTCTATGTAGCCTCTGGCAAATTCTGAGATTATTGGGGCGACTCTCTGCCTCACAATCCTCTGAACTCCATCCTTTGAAAAGGCTTGCCTGATTCTTTGCAACTTGCCAACGAACTCGAGTATCCTTTCCAGCGAAGTTAGCTTTTCTTCGAGAGCTCTTATCGATTCGTTCGTCCTTGTTAATTCGTCCATTTTAGCATTCCTTTGCTTCTCAGCTCCTTCCAGTCTCGTTTTAAGCTCGGCAACTCTCTTGTTTAGCTCGTTGTACCTATCTTCAACCTTTCTGTATTCTTCATCGGAATAGCCCAAACTTGTCAGTTCTTTTTCAGCGGACTCTTTCTCCTGAGCAGTCTTTTCTAGTTCTTCCCTCACCTTAGCTATTTCTTCCCTTATTCTGTCGATCTTTTCAGCCTTCGATTTGAGAACTTCGTACTTCTCCTTCAGCGATCTCAGTTTTCTAAGCTCGTCTTCGGGTTTTTCGGGGGTGTAGCCAAGCTTTGATAGAAGCGAGGAGATCAATTCGTCGACTTCATTCAGTTTGGCTCTTAGATCGTCCAACTCGGCCTCGATTTCGTTCCTACTCCTCTCCCTCTCCAGGGCCTTGCTTGCAGCCAGATGTTTCTCGTAGTCCCCTTTAATCTCCTCGAGCTCAGCTTCAATTCCGGTGATCTCATCCTTCACTTTTGCCAGCTTTTCTATAACCGACTTGATCTCTCCTTCCTTTTTCAGGAGCTCGCCCAGCTTTGCTTCAAGCTTGTTCAGATCTTCTTTCAGTTTTTCAAGCCTCTCCACATCCAGAGCATTTATTCTATTGCGCTCTTCTTCGGCTCTCCTTTTTTCTTCGCTAAAACTCTCAATCTCAGCATTGATTTCTGTCAATCTCTTCCGCAGCTTCTCCTTCTCTGCTTCAAAATCCCCCCTTACTTCATCCCTGTGCTCGGGCGTGAGCGGGCTTTTGCACACCGGACATTCCGTCGACTCTCCCAGAATCTCCACGTACTCTTCAATCTCGGAAATTCTGCCCTCAACCTGCCCGCGCTCGTTTTGGAGAGACGAAATCCTTTGATTCAGTTCGGCGATCTTTGAGTCCAGTTCTTCGAGCTTGGCCTCTTTCGCCTCGACTGTTGCAGCTGAAAGAATTTCAAGAACTTCCGACTCAACTTTTGATATTTCCGATTTTAGCTCCTCTATTCTGCTCTGCACCATCCTTATCTCAGTTTTAACTCCCTCGTACTCCTTCTCAGCATGCTGCAGGCGGTCGAGCTTCTCTTTGAGCTCCTTCAGCTTGTCATTCAGCTCAACGTACTTCTCGTAGGTCTGCCTTGTCTGTTCGATTTCGGACAAAAGGATCTTGACTCTTTCAAGCTCCTTTTCAACCTGCTTTATTCTCTCTTCCATCTTCTCTTTCTCGCCAATAGCTCTTAGATAATCTTCCAGAATGCTTATCTTGTTAACCTCGGGCTCAATCTCAAGCATCTCCTGCTTTGCGTTCTCAGCCTCTTCGAGTTCCTTCCCAAGTCTTTCGACATTCTTCTTTAACGAGCTTATTCTTTCTCTCAAGGTGGATACTTTCTCGGACAGCCTGTAGTAAGCTTCTTTCCTCTCCTTCCAGAGCTCTAACTCGCTTGACGCTTTATCCAGCTCTTTCTCGGCCTTTTCAAGGTCGTGCTTTACCCTTTCAATATCTTCCTCAAGTTGTGCTATCTCCTTCTCTATCTGCTCTTTTCTCTCTCTTCTTATCTCTATCTCCCTCTTAACAACATCGTACTCCTTCGCTTTCTCTTCAAAGTGGTCCAAGACTTCACGCATGTTCTGCCATGCGTTTTCAAGTCTGTCCAATCCTACGAGCTTGCCCATCAGGAGCTTCCTTTGCCTTGGTTCCGCATCAACCAAGCTTGCAACCTCTCCCTGCCTAACGAATATGGAGTTGATTACAGTATCCTTATCCATCCTGAGAAGCTTCAAAACCTCAGCCAGAACCTCTGACTGGCCTGTTGCTATTGGCTGTCCATCTCTCATCAGAACTACTTCCATCGTTCTGCTCTTCCTCACCCTCCTCAGCGTGTACTCCCTGCCACCTTCCTCGAAAACTATCTCAACTTCAGCAGAACTAGCTCCTCTCCTTATGACGTCCGTAATCTTGTCTCCCCTCACCTTATCGGCAAAGAGAGCGAAAATTATGCCATCTATAATGGACGTCTTTCCAGCTCCGTTCGGGCCGATTAACGCTGTAACTCCAAGTGGAAATTCTATCCTCGTGTCGGCATGTGAAATGAAGTCCTTGAGCCTCACACTCTTAATTATCATCTGTTCTCCACCTCCATAAACCTCTCAGCTACGCTAATTGCGTCGCTTACGTTACCGTCTGCCAAAAGCTCGTAGAGCTCAAATGCCAACTCGGAAAGCTTCTCGTCTCCAAGATATTCGTCAAATATCGCTTTGAGGTTGATCGGCCCCTTCGGAATCTCCACTTCCCTCTCTCCCACTTCCCTGAAAGAGTACCTGTAGTTGAGTGTATTCCCTTTCAGAAGTTCTTCGAGCCTCTCTATTACGTGCTGCCTGTTGATGGACTCCCCTTTTATCGTTATGTGGAGTATGGGCTGTTTTGGATACTTCGTGTACTCAATCAGCTTTTCAAGCTCTTCAACTGCCACCTCGACCTCTATCTGTGGCCTTATGTCGAGATCTATTGTGTGGACTGTTACGTCGCCATCGAGATCGACGATGTAGAGTCCCTTTCCTTTCTTCTTCCACGCTGAAATCTCATCTTTCCTCACAATTTCTGTTGAACCGCTGTAAGCAAGCCACCCTTCTCCAAATCTTTCGAGAATTCTTGAGTGTAGATGTCCAAACGCATAGTACGTTGCCTTCCTGGGCAGATCGTCTTCCTTGAGTTCGTACGCCCCTTCGAAAGGCAGATGCGTTTCAATCGCCTGGTGAGCGATCAGAACCGAGTGTCTGTATTTTTCAGCTATTGAATCGAACTTGCTCAACTCTTTCCTGAGGTGGTCGACGAGCGTCCCCCTCAGGTTTGAAATTCCGGCGATGAGAACACCATCAACTTCGACCCACTCAAGCTTGCCAACGCCCAAAACCGGTACGTCAAAGAGTTTGTGTGGCGGCATCCCCCTTCTTTTGGGTGTGTCGTGGTCGCCAAGCACAGTGAAAACCTTCATTTTGCCCTCTATCCTCTTCAGAGCATTCTTGAACGTGTACAGAGCCTTTATAGGAGGTACGGGAGAATCGAAGAGGTCTCCGGAGTGAATTAAGACGTCCGCCCTTTCTTCAATTGCCTTGTCTATGGCCTCGTTAAACGCTTCATAGAAGTCGTTCTCCCTCTCATCGAGGTTGTACTGCCTGTATCCCAAATGCGTGTCCGATATGTGGGCGATTCTCATCAAACCACCTCACTATTGAAAAACGAAAATGCAACCCATTCACCAAACTTCTCTGCTTCGAAGTTAACGTTAGCTCTCTCTAAAATCTCTTTTACTTTTATCTCTTTATCTTCCGACGCGAGGATAATGATTCCGTGGCTCTCTTTCTCCACGAATTCAGTGATTTCTGCAACCCAATCCTTATGAGCCTTCTCTATGTCCTCCACATTTAGCACTTTGAGATCTCTCTTACCTCTTGCTAAAACTACTCTTCCTCTCTTTATGTAACTGTAGCCGCAGAACTCCAAATACTTTTTCAACGAATCGTACTTCTTTTCGTCTTCGAGCAAAAATATTAAACAGTCCTTTCTATGCAGTAGAGCATTTATAAAGAAATCTGATATTGGTTCTTCGCAACATTCTACTAAGTCGCCAAATGCGTAGCACTTTTGTCCCCACTCTAGTATTTCAATGTCTCCAAAATTCCTATCTACATGAAGCAACCTGTGTTCTTCATCAGCCAAGTAAAGAAGGATATCGAGCAGCTTAAGCGCATCCTCATACACTTGCTTCATGATTCTTGATGCCTCGGATAACTTGTCCGTTAATTGTTCAACTTGTGCCAAGTAGTAATAGCTGGGAGAGTCCGTACAATCCAGATAAAGATCTGTTACGGCGTTAATTATCTCAGGTAATCCTAATATGCCACAAATGTGGCTGGATAAATTCTTGACTGAATTGTTGACGGAACTGTTGACATAATCATGGTGCCCCGCTCTACTGACTTCTACCAAAGCCCTGGATTTACATATTTCTTCACTTAATAAGAAGTTAGGAATTTTTACGACAAAATGCGCTTTCCCGCGTACCTGCCTGATTGGTCTGTTTGTTCTGAAGTTTATGAATACTTCCTTCTGGATTGGTGGAATTTCCTTGCAATCAACCACTCTTAGCCATGTTCTGTATTTATAATCCGTTTCATCTCTACATTTACCCTGAGTAATGTCATAGTGTGAGAAGGGTGGAGCAGTTATATCGGGGGGAGAAATTCGAGCAGAACTTGTGAGTATCTTGTCTATCTTAAACCTCCACAGGACCTTTGACTTGGGTTGTTGAACGTATCCAAAACCAAAGAAGAACCCTTTTGATTCTATCAAACTTTCAAGAAGTTCTTTGTATTCTGGCTTAATCTCCTCGGTTTGCTGTAACCATGTCTCTCCATGTCTGTGAAAACTACTTTCAACATTCTTATACCAATCTTCGGGTCCATTAAAAAGAAGTCCAATCTCCCAATCTGAGTTTGTAATACCCTCCGTATTTGGTTCAATCACTCCCCTTCTCATTCAAAATCCCCTCGATCGTTTCTATTACCCCATCTCCACAATACTCCTTATCTTCTCTACCTCTTCCCTCAATCTATCTTCTCTACTTTCTTCCTCCTCTTCAGCCTCCTTTACGGCTTCCCTGAGCTTTTCAACAACGTCTATGTCGGCTCCGCCTTCTTCGGTTTCCCTCTGCCTTATCTTTACCATGACGGGGGCTCTAGTCACCTCACCAACGATTACGGCTTCACCAACGTTTAAGCCCGGCAAATCGTTCAGCAGGCTCTCGCTCATCCTTTCCGAGCTGTTCTTTACTGCCCTCTGATCCTCGGGATTCGTCATTCTCATGATTATCTGGCTGTTGCACTGGCTTAGAGCATCTGGATCGATCTTATACGGCCTTTGGGTAATTAAAACGAGAAAAACTCCGAACTTCCTTCCCTCGGCAGCGATCCTCTTTATGATTCCCTTAGATAGCGTGTTCTCCCTGTTGGGGATGAACCTGTGCGCCTCCTCAACGAAGACGAAAACGGGATATCTGTACTGCTGAGTTTCAGCCTTTTCGTATATCCCGCTCAGGATTCTGAATGCTATGTAGTCCGAAACTCTATCATCCAATCCCGAAAGATCGACTACAGAAATGTGCTTAGGCTTGAGAAGTTTCTCGATATCCGTTGTGGCTGAACCGAACACCCTAATTTTTGATAGCCTTCTCACGTAGTTCAGAGCTCTTAAAGAATCGGGATCTCCTCTTTCTTCGAGCTTCTTTATTAGATCGTTTAGACTATAGCTTTTTCCGAGTTCTTCGATGGCTTCCCGTATGGCTCCGATTATCTTCGTCCACCTCTCGCTGATTCCGCAAACAGTCACGATTTCGTCGATGCTCAAATCTGAGAACTTCACTTCATACGAGTTAACCTTACCTATCTGACTCTCGTCGTACCTCCCAGTGCTTTCAGGCGTTCTGAAGACGCTTATTCTGTCTGAGAACTTGCTTCCATCCTTTCTGCGTGAAAGGAAAACGTAGTCAGCATGGGGATCGAGGACGACGACGGTAGCTCCTTTCTTAAGCAACTCCTCAAGCAGAACACCCGCTGTATAGCTCTTTCCTGCTCCAGTCTGTGCGAGAATTGCGAGGTGTCTCCTGAACCCCCTCACGCTTATGCTGACTGGAACGTCCTGCCTCGTTATCAGGTGGCCTATGAAAAGCCCTTCTTCAGTATACGAGTAGAAATCCTTTAAGATGTTTTCTGGAGCCCTGAACACGTCGTTCCCAGGATATATTGCTCTTCTTGGCTGCAAAACGTTCCCTTCGTAGAGAAAGCCAAGAACTCTGGCTTTGGCGAACAGCTTTCTATCTACCAGCCCGGCATCCCTTATCTTCTCGACTACATCCAAGCTAGGCTTCCCGCTCAAAGCCATGCTTGATGAGTATATCGCATCTATCTGGGCAATAACGTCAACCTCAACCTCTTCTCCGTCGATGTTTTCTTTGGACTTTACCAGAACGTACTCCCATCTCGGTGGATGCTTGTTCTCGTCTGTCACGAAGTAGAATTCAGTTGGAGATGCATCCCCAAAAACAACACCTATCTTTTCAAGGGAACCTGACACGCCTATACCCCCTCGGAGTTGCAAACCTGCCCACGATTTCCTCAAACTTGGGCAGATACAGGTTCTCGAAAACGTCTCTCCTCAACTTAACTTCATCATCAACAGCCTTAAGCCAGACGTTGTAGTTCTCCAAACCACAGTAGCCAGCTGAAATCAGCTTTAGAATTTCATCCAGGTCTACGTTTACCGCTTCTGGCCATCCGACTTCTGACAGCTTTTCTTCAATCCCGAACACCCACGCAGGAATATCTATTCTCATCGGTGTGTCGTTTACAGCTGGCAGGAGGTGGAAGGATACGATAGCTGGAAGATCTGGGATGTTTTCCACAATGCCCAACGCCCAGTCAACGAAGTTTTTGTCCCTCGATGAAACGGGGAAGTTCGACTTAACGAAACCCTCCGGATCTCTTACGATTCTCTCATACGACCTTCTCCACCTTATTGAGGCTCCGAGCACAAGCGGCGTTGTGTAGCCCGCTGTTTCTGCATAGCTCAGTATTAGCTGGAAGTCCGGTCTTCTTGCGAACAGCTCTTCGACTAGGTTTCTGAGGATGCCTACATCCTTCTCCTTTTCTATCTTTTCGAGCTCCTTTACCGCCATTCTCCTGTTGTCTATAGCCAACGAGAGGAGTTTTTCGAGCTTTTCTGCGTTCAGCCCTATCTCATCCTTCATTTCGCTGGCAATCGTCTTTATCAGGAACTCTCTAAAGAAGGCTGTCCTGCTCTCCTTGCTTATTCCGATGATGGGTATGCTCTCTTTTCTGCAGGTTTCTAGTAGTTCAATTACTGTTTCAAAGTACCTCAGCATGAACGCCCTGTCGTTGACGTATCCAGTTTCGATAGGAATGTGCGCAAGCCTTCCGTAGATCGAGCCGTCAAAAAGCAGAAAACCATCAAAGCCATCCCTCACTGCTTGAAGCGCAGCCTTATGCTCTAACCACTCCATTTTCCTGTGGATAACGTGTGCAGCATCGTGCGTTGAATCCGAAGTGAAGTCGAAGTCCGTAACGAGCTCTCGATACTTTCTGTTTTTCGATAGGGCAAGAGCCCTGACAACGTAGAAGATTCCTCCGTTGCTCGTTACTATGTGCTGGGAGCTGCTGTCAATAGCAAGAACTGAGAATTCCGATGGAGAGCTATTGGGCAAATCCGTATGTATCCAGAATCTTTCAAACGCTCTTTCGAGTTCTATGGCTACCTTTGACGATTTTAGGCTGTAATCGTTCTTTATTCTCTCAGATTTTGCGTTTAGCTCCCTGACGTACGACTCGAGGAAATCTGGCATGCAAGAACACCCGCAACAATCCTCCCCAGGCCTGTGGGCTCTATCCTCACGTTCCTTCCAACCTTCTTCCTCCTGACAAAACCGGCCTCTTCTAGCTTGGCAATGTGGTGGCTCAGCCTACTCCTTTCGCTCCTGAACTCCTTCGAACCCTTCTTTATATCAGGATTAAGTTTGAAGACGAGTTCGTCGAGCGATTCGACACCTTGGTCCATGACAGAAATTATCTCGAGCTGCTCCTTGCCCGGGAAGTCGACAGGCAGAACAGGAATTTCCACGATCTCCTCAATTCCCACCTCGTTATCGTTCTCGTCGTAGCGAGGGATGGATGTTATTATCCTCGATCCGGTTACGCAAGCAGCTATGTAGGCTGCGACGGCGAAGGTTCGAAGAGAGCCGGAGATGTTTAGTATTACCTCCCCTCCTTCGCCCTCCCGCCTTATCAGCGAAACGAGCTGGGAAGCTGCCCTCATCACGTCTTTCTTGTCTACTTCAACTATTTCGACATCCCACACTGTCTTGAGCTCTTCCGCAAGCTCTTCTGCAATTTTCCTCGCCTTCCTTTCGCCGCTCGACTCTTGTTGGCCGACTGCGAGCACAACCTTGCGTACTGGGTGTTCCCTCAAAGCTCTGATTGATTCGAGCAGTCTTTCCTTGTGATGACCGACGAAAACGATTTGCGTCGCCACGATAATTGATTAACTTAATGATACTTAAATCTTTTGTTCAACTAATTGAAGGCTCGAATGCTGACGATTGCGTTTGAGGACATTTACTTCCCGTCAAGGTTTGCACAGTTGTGATTCTACGAGCTTTGTCAGCTCCCTGTAGTACTGCCATCTCTGGGCTGAAGCACGTTCAGGACTGGTTGTTGATACCTCGATCGTGGTTTCTCCTGCAAAAGCTACCAGTGTGTGCACGATTCTAACTGGCGAAAAATTTATATATTCTTTTGTTTATGTTACAATATGGAGCAAAACAAAAGTTACAAAAACATATTTGAGCTGGATTACAAAGAGGAAGAATTAATAAAATACGTCTGCGCACTATCAAACAAGGTACCCGTGTATAGTCCGGAAGAAACAAAAATCCGCTTTGTTAGCAAAGAAGAACTAAAAGAACTTGTAAAGGACTTAAAGCAAAAAGGAAAGCTCGTAGAACTCAAAAAGACTTTAGAAAATCTCAGGAGAAATTACTGGAAGGAGTTTGAAAGTGAACTCTACAGAATCGCTCCTATTCCCATGAGGTTTCAGTACCCTTACTGGGTGAAGCTTGTAGAGGTCGCATTGAGAGATGAGTCCTCTGTATCAGCAGTCATTAGGCGAATACTCTTGGAAAAGATTGAGGATATAATTAGATATATGGAAAGTTCAGGAACTTACAACCCAGAGGCCATTAATCTCCTCAAAAAGAGACTGGAAGATACAAAAAAGGGAATTAAAGAACGTAGGGGTTTGGACAGTTTCATCCTTTTCGAGGTATTTCTACCTGAAGAAGAACTTAAAGAGAGCGCTAAATCAGATCCATCTAAAGCGAGAACGGCAAATGAGATTATAGAGGAAATTCGCAGCTTTGCTAAACTTGCTTTGAAGAAAAAGATGCTTGCCAGTGGCGTATCTGAGAAGCTATTTGAGTTACTACTTGAATACATGGTTTTTGAGGTTGAGTTTCAAGATGCTAGCCTTAGGTTTGAGAACAATGAACTTGTAATCCACATTGAGGCACTACCACCATTCTTTCCGAGAGGTTTTAGCTCTAAGCATCTAGAAGAAGTAGACTACGATGAATTTATCGTGGGCTTTCCCCTTGTAGCTCTACAGAGGCATTCTCCAGAAGAAATAAAGAAATTGGTCGAAGTAACGGGCATACCAGCATTCAAAGGACTTTCGGAAGAAGAAATTAAGGCTCTGAAAGACGTTGTAGTACAGTCCGAAAAAACACAGAAAATCTCTAAATTGCTGGATGTACCCGGCGATGACGTAATACTGCAGGTGCTCAGGAAAGTCTACAAGAATATAGAGGGTTTTGACCCGGTATTTGATTCGGCGCTTGATCCCAACTTCGTAATTCCGGACATTATTCAAGATTGGGTAAAGTTTGCCGGAAGGGAGCTTTTGAGCATTAGGATACCCATAACTGTAAAGGATGACGCAGTTTACGTAAAGGGTACCAACGTTAAAGTTGACGACACCGTAGCGTTGTGGGGCTACATTGCTCGAGAATACAAGTCAAGATTCAACTTAGATGAGAGTTCAGCACCCATCGATTTCGAGAACCTTAGCGATGAAGACATAGACAAATTGCTTGACAGTGTAGAGAATGAGCTTGCAATAAAGGGTGCAGAGAAGCTTTCCCTACTGCTTTCAACAAAAATTGTGGATGCTATTCGTACTTCCGAAGTTTTCACCACGACTTTGCCGTATGGATTTATTTCCATACTGAAATTGTTTACAGGAAAGAGTCCAAAGGAAGTTATTGTTGATTATTTGAGGAGGTAAATGCATGAGGCACGCAGCCATATTTATTGACGAGGAGAATGTATATGGATGGGTTAAAAACACCCATGAATCGAAATATCAATGTCAGTCTCCTGAATTAGAGTTCTTGTCTAAAGTCAAAAAGACTGGACTCGAATTTCACAAATACTTCGACATTAACAAGTTGCGGGAGTATCTAAATGAAAGAGGGTTTAAAATTTCAAAAGCAGTCTGCTTTATTGCGGAGTCCGCTCTAAATAAGAGGTCAGATATTGTTAAAAGGCTGTATGAGTGTGGCATTAGAGTCATTCCTGCAGTTAGATATGAGTATGGACACAGCGAAGATAAACCAAAATCCCTGCTGGATGCAATGATGATCGTTGAGATATTGACTACGGCGTATGAAAATAAGCACATTGAAACGTTTGTAATAATTTCAGGTGACAAGGATTTCTATCCAGTGGCGATGAAGCTTAGAGAACTCGGAAAAGAGGTAATCATTATAGGTCCCGATGAAGACACTGCCGATATCTTGAAGACGAACTTCGAGTATGTAGACATTGCAATGTTCGTAAACCTAACAGAATAACTCATATTCCAAAAAGGAGTGACGGAGATGAACTGGTGGGATGAGTTTAAGAGGAATTATGGGATAGATGAAGACAATAGTGGGCATATTAGGTGGGAACACCGCATACACACAGAAAAAGCCAAATTAAAACGAGAAGGGCTTATAAAAGAACCAGAAGAATCAGGTCGAGGAATCTGGGAACTAACGGAAAAAGGCTGGGAGTATTACAAAATAATTAAAGACTAAATCCCAAACAAAAACCATGCAAGAACTAGTCAAAAAGCTCTTCCCCAACCTAAAAACAGACTTGATCAAGTCAGAAACTATCATCGAATACGTTGAATCGCTCACTGAGTGGGGAATCACAGACTCACTGATTAACAATCCATTCTTCGACGAGGATTGGGGACTCGAAGCCTTCGAGGAGTATCTACACTCTTGCGACATCCAGTATGCAGAGACCATCATCGAAGGCCTGATCAAGGAGCTCCACATGGAAGCAAGGGACTCATATCTCTCAAACCCGAAGAAGTACGAAAGGGACTACGCAAAATTCCTTGAGTACGTGGGCGAGTACTTCCTCGACAAGGAGGAGCCGTCAAAAGCGAAAAGGTACTTTTTCGAGGCCTTCAGCGTAAGGCAGCACCTGCGTTACATGGAACGGGACGCAGAACTTAACTTTGCCACCCTGCTCAGCAAGCTTGCAGTGGCCTACGTAGAAGTGGAGGAGTTCAAAGAGGCAGAGTACATCATCGAGGAAATCCACGAAACCGTTGAGAAGTGGAGAGACTATCTGGACACTTCCTACTACACCTTCGCATGCATGCGCATTGGCATGCACTACTTCGACGAGAAAAACTATGAAAAAGCCGCATACTTTCTCGAAAGAGCCGTGCAACTTGAGCCAGACGAAAATCTATACGGTCTGCTCGGTTACGCTTACAGACACATCGATTCCAGCAAGGCATGCGACTACCTGCTGAAGTGTGTCTTCCTGCAGTATCTACGGGATCAGCATGCGTCCGAAATCTATGAAATCCTCGAGGAGCTGATAGACCGCTACAATAGCGCAGAAGCTTATGTATTCTACTTCGGGCTGCTGTTCGCCGAAGGCATGATTGATACCGACACTGCTAAAGAAAAAATCCGAAACGTAAAGTCGAATGAGGTGAAGCTGATGCTAAAGGCATTGGACGGGAATTTGACTACCAACGATTTAAAAAACACGGGTATTAGTCTGGAGGATAGAGCCTTTAAAAAGCTCGCGATGAGGGTAAACGAAAGGGCTGTGGCAGAGGTGTACACCCCGATGGACAAGGTATTGATAGGTATTTAACTAAACATCCAAATAAAAATAAAAATTAACGAGGCTTAAAACTTCTGCAAGCATTGGCGAAGTACACTGACTGGATTACTGCATTGAGCAGCATGCACTTCTTGCTGTAGTTTGCGCAGTCGGTGCACTTTTTGAGCTTTGCTCTCTTCCTGAAGAACGCCGCAACTTCCGGGTTAAAGCAGGTTCGAGACTGGTAGCTAACCACGTTACCACCTGCAGAAATCAACAAACTTCGAGTTCTCAGCCTAAAATGAGCTAGCCGTACAAGATTTCGAGAATCCTATCGATACCAGCTCTCAGGCACCGCTCTATCTCTTCGGCCACATCCTTGCATTCTACAACGCTGCTCGGCTTTCTTATGCTGCCCTTCTCTCCTACCAGCTCTTTAACAGTGAAAGTACGCTTTTCTGGAAGCCCTCGCCTGTGCTCATCTTCCATCACGATGATTAAATCGTGGTCAACGATCTTCCGATAGCCGTACCTTGTTTTGATATCCTCGATGGACTTGGGAACGTGATCTTTCAGCAAGTCTCCGTACTTCTCCTTGACTACATCCCTAGCCTCCTTCACAATTCCAGGCTTGTCGTACGCAGAAGAATCGATGCTCACGTTGTACAAACCAGCTTCATCGAGTACCCTCCTTAGCACAACCTTCGCGATCGGACCCCTGCAAGCATCCTCTCCAGAGATAATGAGTATCCTCTTCGGCGGATGTCCCATGTACGTGTTGCCAAACAGGTAGCGTTCATCCACCTTCTCACCGAGTACTTCCGCTATCCTCTTCAGCTGCTCTGCAAGCTCTTTAGCCCTCTCTTCTCCTATCCTGAACGACTCTGCCATGATGCGCACCATAAGCCTTCCAACGCAGTACCTGACGTCGCTTCCGTAATCTCCATGGACCGTGTAAACGGGATATCCGTTGAGGAGGATGTCGTCTATACCGAACCTGAATCCAGCGATGAATATCTCGTCTCTGTTGCTTATCCCAGAATCAGGATCGCTGAAAACGATTACCTTCAGTCCAAGCACATCCTCTCCGATCTTGGACTCCATCCTGCTTGGAATCGCAACGATGTTCGCCCTGCCGCTGCGGATGACGAAGTATCCTTCATCCTTTAGCGTTGAGTATATTCTATCGCAGCAGAGTACGCATTCCGATTCATCCACGTCCTTGCTACATCTGTCGGCTATGGGGCATTCAGACGAGATCAAATGCCCGGAGTACACCCTCTCGCACTGCTTGAGCTCCAACCTTTCCTCCAACGCGTCTTCCATTCGATCTCCTCCAGGCCCCAGTTGCACGCGGGCAGGTTGTCGGGGCCAGGGATCCCTGCCCGCATTAGTTGAACGAATTAACGATACTTAAATTTTTTGTTCAATCTTTTTGTCAATTATGGGAGCAAGTCAACCCGAAATTATTTCGTTCTTAA
>Ga0182240_100366_pt1 | contig 15401 bp, 14 predicted proteins | sample hydfrates4_PW_90_FD_145594 | JGI IMG/M metagenome (GOLD analysis project Ga0182240, IMG submission 145594) | Subsurface microbial communities from deep shales in Texas, USA - hydraulic fracturing test 4_PW_90 | ecosystem: Environmental > Aquatic > Deep subsurface > Shale gas/oil reservoir >...
CCCTTATCATATGGTCATCGCCATCTTCTACTTTTATTTGGATCTGACCACCTACAGGAGTGTACCTTATGGCATTTCGTAAAACGTTCTCTATAGCACTTTTTAACATTTCCACTCGCATCGGAATAATTAATCGCTCAAACTGGGATCTAAAAAGGATCTCCTTACCGTCCTTTTCAGCCTCTATCCTGGAATCCTCTATAACTGATTTTACAAGCTTTATTAGGTCGTTTTCTGAAAACATCTTTTTCCCCATCTCCTGCTCAAGCCGAGAAACAGATAGGATATGACCTATCATTTCCCCTAAGATTGAAGCCTCTCTCTCCACCCTATCCAGGAACCTCTGGTTGGATTCCGGCAAATCCTTACGGGCCAACTCCAAGGCAACCATAAGCCTGGCCAGCGGAGATCTAAGTTCATGGGACACATCGCGCAGGAGCCTGTTTTGTGCTTCCAAAAGTTCATTTACATAGGAGGTCATTTCATCGAAAGCCAGTCCCAATTGTCCTATTTCATCCTTACGCCTCTTGACGTCATCCCCTACCCTTACAGAAAAATTCCCTTCCGTAACGGCCTTTGCGACCTCGCTCAGTTGCAGTACGGGGCCTGTGATGTGCTTGGTCAGAACATATGCAAGAAGCATCACTGAGAACAAGAAACCGACAACGAGTATGAGAAGGGCCTTCGGGTTCCTTATGAAACCCGGAAACAGAGGCCTCTTAGGAAGGACTCCTATGAGAATATATTTTTTCCCATCTTCTGTCCTTATCTCCTTGAAGACAGCTACTAAGTCCCTCCTGTTGATCACCTCTCGACCGCTTTTTTTTGCTTCGAGCCACAAATCTCTTACCCTACCGGAGTGAGGGAAATCCCACAAAGGCCTCCCCTTTTCATCCAGTATGTGAATGAAAAAGCCAGTTTGATCGAATATTTTTTTGAGCTCATCTCTTAAGCTCAAAGGGCCTTCCTCTTGGTATATTTCAAGGCACCTGAGTCCATGACTCTCCAATGCAGCTGAAAGGATATCTTCCCTCCCAGTCAAGATTATTCCCTCTCTCGCCATAAAGATGGTAAGGGAGGCACTGACTGTTATGACCAAGAGCATACCGAAGAGAAACCACAAAAAAAGTTTTCTGAACATGTTCTAGCTCCTCAAGATTATCCACTGTCTTTCGGCAAAGTAAAAATGTACCCTTCGCCTCGCACGGTCTTTATTCTCTTTTGTCCGTCCTTGTAAGGTCCCAGTTTCTTCCTCAAATTGCTTATATGAACATCCACGCTTCTGTCAAAAGGAGAATAGCTTCTTTTAAGGACTTTCTGAACCAATTTTTGTCTGCTTACAAGTTTCCCAGCGGAACTTACCAGGAATTCTAAAAGCTCATATTCTGTAGATGTTAACTCTACCGGCATACCATTCAAAAGGACAGTCCTGGAGGAAGGGTAAAGTTTTAAGTCTCCAACAGATATTGTCTCTTCAGACGATCCTAGTTTATGATCCTTGGTCTCCTTCGCCCTTCTCAAAACCGCCCGTATGCGGGCCAACAGCTCTCTAGGATTGAAAGGTTTGGGGACGTAATCGTCTGCGCCCAATTCCAGTCCAACTATCCTATCTACATCGTCTCCCTTTGCGGTAAGAATTATGACCGGAACGTCCGATTTCTTCCTCAAATTTTTCAAAACCTCAAGCCCGTCCATCCCAGGTAGCATGAGGTCTAAAATGATCATGTCATATAAATTGGAGAAGGACCTTTTCAGACCTTCTCCACCATCGTGAACCCATTCGACCTTCAAGCCCTCAGATTCAAGGTATTCATGCAGAAGCTCACAAAGCTCCACATCATCCTCTACTAGAAGAATCCTTCCCATTTTCAGCCGCCCTTCAAGAAAAACTAGCCATCCCTAAAGATCAAAAAAGTTCATGCCTCTAAAGTAATCCATGAGCTCTCTTTTCTGCCTAGGAGTAAGTTCTTTTTTAATATCCAGAATAGCCTTCTGCCATGCAAGAAGGTTTTCGGTCATTTCTTTGGATGCTGTTTTGCTCTCCAAACGCAGAGCATGCCAATCGGGTTTATCCTTCCATACAAGACGGAACATATTATCAAAACGGTTCCGCAAATTAGTGCGGTTCATCCGAACCTTTTCCGAGGTCTCATGCACAATGACTTTGATCTTGTCTTTTTGCCCGGGGGACAGATTCAACTTGCTCATGAAAAAGAAGTGCTCCATGCCATTTTTGTTGTTAAGATATTTCACTTTTACCTTTTTGTTACCCCATCCTGGACCATTCATACCTTCATCCAACTTAGCCTTGAGCATAACCCTCTGATTAGGAGTAAGTATGGAGTAAACTTTATGTAATTTCTTGTACCTTTCCAAAAGATGGGCCTCTATTCTTTCCCTTATCATTGAAGCTGTCTTTTTATCTACAGGCTTATCTATGATGGTTAGCTTAAGAACGTCCTCCATTACATTCTCACGTCCCCAAGAAACCTTCTTATCGTCAAACAATAGGTCCCACAGAGCACTTTTTTGTTCCTCCGTAAGGTTCAGTGAGTTTAAGATGAAAGGATCCATCACCCCCTCGGGCCCACCGGCAAAGGGCTTCCCATGGCTAGCTTTTTGTGCAAAAGCAAGGGACTGGCTATTTAAAAGTAACAGTGAAATCAACAACAATACACCTACAGTTTTTCTCATGATCTAACGCCTCCTCCAATATTCTCAAGGCACATTTTATACAGATGACCGTAAAGATGGCGTTCTTTTTTATTAAGAATTGTAAAGACAGAGGCCCATTTGTGAAAGACAAGAGCTCAATAAAGCATTTTCATGTCCATTTTTTCGTAGCCATCAGGGATTTCGAAAAGAGAAGGGTCTACTTTGCCTATCACCACATCGTAGTAGGTTATGGTAACTGTGTCTTGAGGAGATTCAGAATAAATTTTCAAGGGGTAATTGAGTTTTTCAGATACCCATATAGTAGATTTGCCTGCATTCGGGTCGTGATAAGTGACCAGGTACTTTATACATGTAAAACCTTGAACTTTTTCCTTACCCAACTTTTTGACATCCGCCACGTCCGCCAGCTTGGTCTCTAAGGTCTCACTTTCGTCCAGGGTTACCTGCTGATTTTCCATTTCCATGTAAACTGACTGCTCCGGGAACAACACGTACATCACGTTATTTTCAGGATTAACTATTACCGATTGGACTCCCGTAGGTGTGTTGAGGTCCTGACGCATCCAGTTTCCCTTCACGTAGACATTGCCTGTCATCTCTCCTCCCTGCGCGCTGCTTATAGCCATGGATGCACTGAACTCGGCTGCCATCGAAGGTCCAGCAAGACAAACAACCATGAGAACTGATACAATCCCAAAAGCCAAGAAAGCTAATATCCTCTTTTTCATGACTCTCTCACCCTTTTCTCATCTCAAGTGATTATGGTTCATGTTTACATTTTTATATTATACTCCACAACTAAAACTTTTGCAGTTTAACGCATTTACAGAAAGGGGGGCTACCTATAGGTAACCCCCTTTCTCAATGTTTTCATTCATGACATGCTTATTAAAAGCTAAAAGGTCTTTTTCTTGGATCCTGTCCTCGAGCTTTTAACTGTCCTCCCAGAACCTCTTTTCTTGGGAGCTTTAGCAGTATGACTATCTTCTACTGGGTTTATTTTGGAAAATCCCCAACGGGCTAAATCCAACTCCCGTTTCCTCAAATTTTTTATAGCTAAAGGGGAAAGCTCTACATGCACACTTTGGCCCCTAATTTTAATTCCTGCGACCTCGGAGCTTCTTACTCCCAGGGCATTACAAAGGCATCCCAAAATTTTCCCCACGTTCCAGTCAACCGATGGGTTAAGCCCAATCTTTACCATCTTCGCGGTCGCCTTAGATTTATTCCAATGGGCATTACTAGATTTTCCATCGAAACTGGCACCTTTGCGAACCTTTTTAAGGTTATTTCTCTCTGTGTTAAGTTCGTTCCGAAGCTCATATCCACAGGGGGTGTCCTTGGCTACCTCCATAAGCAGTTTAGCCACCAAAAGTGTAGGGTCCGTTTCCTTCAAAAGCTCTTCTGCCCATTCCAGAAAATCTTCCGTAGGTGAATGGCCCTCCTCCATCAAGTCAAGCTGCTTCCTGTAGCGAGACATCACCAAAATCTCGCTTTTATCAGGCACATCAAGCCACTCGGCTTTTACCTTGGTTCTTTGCAGCATGACCTTGAATCTCTCTGCCTCTTTCAAATTCAAAATTACGACGTTTTCTCCCTTTTCGCCAGCCCTGCCGGTTCTACCACTTCTGTGGGTAAAGGTTTCCAGGTCATCTGGCAACCCCAGCTGGAACACTTTCTCAATGTAAGGAATATCCAGTCCCCTGGCTGCCACATTGGTGGCTACCAAAAGGTTGACCAAGCCCTCTCTAAAAAGCTTCAACGTGAGGTTTCTGTCCCTTTGAGACATGTCTCCGTGCAAACACCGAGTATTAAATCCCTCTTTTGACAATCTTGCAGCGATATCAGCGGTCTCAGCCTTAGTGCGGCAAAAAACCAAGGCCTTCGACGGATTCTCCCACAAAAGGGTGTTTATAAGGCCTTCTATTCTCTTGTCCCTAGGCACCCTATAAACCTTGTGGCTTATATCAGAATGGCGCCCCTCTTCTCCAACAGACAAGATTTGAGGATCTTTCAAGTATTTCCTTGCAAGGGCCTTTATCTCCTCAGGCATAGTGGCTGAAAAAAGCCAAATACGCTCTACCTGCGGGGCACTGTCCATGATAGACTCAAGTTCTTCTCGGAAACCCATATCCAGCATCTGGTCCCCTTCGTCCAAAACAATGGTTTCTAGTCCGGAGAGGTCCAACTTACCTCTTCTAAGATGATCCAGGACTCGTCCTGGAGTGCCTATCACCATGGATGCTCCGCACTTCAAGTCCCTGATCTGGGTAGCCATGTCCATTCCGCCAACGAGCACAGCCAAAGCAAGGTCCAATCTTCTCCCAACCCACCGGGCTTCCTTTGCCGTCTGCTGTGCAAGCTCCCTCGTCGGAGACAAAATCAAAACTTTAGGGGTACCATTGCTCCAAGTCCCTTCGTTCAAAAGGGGAAGCAAAAAAGCCAAGGTTTTGCCAGAACCTGTTTTAGACCTTACGATCATGTCACGGTCATGGTCATCCATAGCCATTACCTGCTCTTGGACAGGGGTGAAGGCAACAAACCCTTTCTCTTTCATAGCTGCCCTTAATTCTTCTCTCAGCACATCAAAATATTGCGTTTTCGCATTAATCATAGAATTAATCAATTCCTCCTAGTATTCTTTTCACATGAAAAGGGGCACCCTCTTTTGGGTGCCCCTTTTCATGCCTCCCAATGTTAACTAGGCTATTATCCTCTTTCCCATTTTTTTGTCAAGGAGAAAGCAAAATCACTTGGGGACATAAACGTACACACTACAGGGAGCATGGTAAACTACCTTCGCCGCCACGCTGCCGATAAAAAACCTTTGCAGGTCGGAAAGCCCCCTGTGGCCTATCATTATCATTGATGCGTCAATCTCCTTGGCATAGTCCAAAATGCTCTCATAAGGGACTCCGCTTCTCACTACAACGGTGACCGGCAGATCCTTTGAGACGTTCCCTCTTTTTGACGCTTCAGCCACTAATTGTTCGATCTTCTCTTTCACCTCTTCTTCCGAAGGCAGTAAATGAACTGGGTAGTGACTGTACCAAACAGTCTTCCCTTCGGACGGTTCTATCACATGTAGGACGAACAAAGATACGTCCTTTTCCTTTTCTGCGTATTTTAGGGCGTGCTCGAGGAGATCTATACTGGTTTGACTACCATCAACAGCAACAACTATCTTCTTCATTCAGTATCCCCTCCCTTTGCAAACAATACATCCTACTGATGTAATAATACATCTATATTTTAGCAAAGTAAATATTGACTTAAAATCCTCATCTCCGAGAAGTCACAGCCACTTTTTTATGTGAAGTCGCAACTCCTCCGATGTGACCCTCACAAGCTGCTCCCTGGGCAATTCTGAAAGTACGCTCCAGGCAAGGTCCAGAGATTTTGTTATATCCCTATCCTCTCGGTCCCCCTGGTTCAAGAACTCCCTTTCAAAGCGCTCCCCAAACTTCAGGGATGCCTTATCCTGCTCGTTTAGCTCCTCTGTACCAACTACGCTAGCCAAAGACCGCACTTCCTCCACCCTGCTTACAGAGGCAAACAACTGGCTTGCCACATTTGGGTGGTCATCCCGAGTAAAATCCTTGCCTATGGCGTCCTTCATCAGGCGAGAGAGACTAGCTATTACATCAATTGGGGGATAGATACCTTTGCCATCCAACTCCCTTGAAAGCACGATCTGCCCTTCCGTAATAAAACCTGTTAAATCTGGAATGGGATGAGTTATGTCATCGTTAGGCATGGTTAAGATAGGAAGCTGAGTCAAGCTTCCACCGCTGTCTTTGAGCACTCCCGCCCTCTCGTACAAAGAGGCTAGATCACTGTACATGTACCCGGGGTAACCTTTACGGCTCGGAACTTCCCCTTGGGCCACGCCAATCTCCCTGAGGGCTTCACAATAATTTGTCATATCGGTCATTATGACCAGCACGTGAAGGCCTAGGTCGAAAGCAAGATATTCCGCCGCGGTAAGAGCAAACCTGGGAGCAGCAACCCTTTCGATAACGGGATCATCAGCCAAATTCAAGAACGTCACTATGTTGTTGGTTCGACCCCTTTCCATAATGTTTCTCTCAAAGAAAGCTGCGTCGTCATGTTTTATCCCTATGCCTACGAAAACCACGGCAAAGTTCTCCGCCCCCAAAAGTCTTGACTGGGTAGCAATTTGAACGGCCAACCTGTTATGGGGCAGCCCATTACCAGAAAAAATAGGAAGCTTTTGTCCTCTGACCAAGGTGGTTAGAACGTCTATGACGGATATGCCTGTATGAATAAAATCCCTGGGATAGACCCTGGCCATAGGGTTTATGGGGCAACCATTAACATTGCGCACCACACTTCCGAACACGGGGCCACAACCATCCCTGGGCTCTCCAAGTCCGTTGAACGTGCGCCCTAATATAGATGGGGAGAGCGTCATAACAAGCTCCTTTCCTAAAAAGCGAACCCGAGAACTCTCAGGGACCAGATCCTCAGTGCCTGAAAAGACCTGAATCAGGGTAGCTCGCTCATCAAGCACCACGACTCTTCCTTTTCTGGTAACTTCATCAGGCCCTATCACCTCGACTATCTCACCATATCCTGCTCCCTTCACGTTTTCGACCAGGACAAACGGTCCGTTAATAGCTTTAACCCCGATATATTCAGCTACCGGCATATTAGCCCCTTCCTCTCGTAGCTTTTCTTTCGCTTCCCACCTTGTCCAGGAAAGCGTCAAGTTCTTTTTTCAGACCAGAGATCTCATTTGTTATCTCCTCTGAAGTCCTCTCCCTTATGTGGGTTATCTCAAGTACCGGTTTACCTCCCCTTATCAGGGAAAGAGGCACTCCTCTTTTCACGAGCTCAGAAGCCTTTTCGTAAAAATGAAGTATCAAGTCTAAAATGGCAAAACCCTTCTCAGGTGGGGAGTAAGCATCGTCGCTGAAAGCACTTTGCTGCAGGTATCCATTTTTAAGCAAAAAGGCCGTGAACGCTATCAGCTTCTGCTCATCAGGTAGTACGTCCTCACCCACAAGACGTATAACTTGTTGAATCTTCTCATCCTCCGCCAAAAGCTCCCTCACCCTGTCCCTGTACTCTCCCCACTTAGGATCCACGTGAGCAGCAAACCAGTCTTCCACTTCCCTGGCATACTCACTGTAAGACTCCAGCCAATTTATGGCAGGAAAATGTCTTGCCCCCGCCAGGCTCTTGTCCAATGCCCAAAAACACCTTATAAAGCGTTTAGTGTTTCGAGTAACAGGTTCGGTAAAATCTCCTCCTGGTGGGGATACTGCTCCTATTATCGTTATACTTCCTTCGTTCCCTCCCAACGTGATGACCCGACCAGCTCTTTCATAAAATTCAGCTAAGCGAGTAGGCAAATAAGCTGGGAAACCCTCTTCAGCAGGCACCTCCTCCAGCCTCCCAGATATCTCTCTGAGGGCCTCTGCCCAACGGCTGGTTGAATCGGCCATTAAAGCAACGTGGCAACCCATGTCTCGGAAATACTCCGCTATTGTTATTCCTGTGTATATTGAGGCCTCTCTAGCAGCAACAGGCATGTTTGACGTGTTGGCAATCAGAATGGTCCGTTCCATAAGGGGTCTTCCTGAACGAGGGTCTTTCAATTGAGGAAACTCCTCCAAAACCTGCGTCATCTCGTTTCCTCGCTCACCACAACCAATGTAAACAACCAAATGAGCATCGCTCCACTTGGCAAGCTGGTGCTGGGTAACCGTCTTACCCGTCCCGAAGCCTCCAGGGATCGCTGCCACTCCGCCTCGAGCTATGGGAAAAAGGCCGTCAATTATCCTCTGTCCCGTGACAAGTGGTTCGTTAGGCAAAAGCCTCTCCCTATAGGGGCGGGGTTTCCTTACAGGCCAAACTTGCACTACAGGCACATCAACCGTATTACCATATGGGTCCTTGATAGTCGCTACGATATCAGAAGCTGAAATGGTGCCTCCCTGGTGCACGAATGTTATTTCACCTTCCACATTCGGAGGAACCAATATTTTGTGCTCTAAGAGAGGAGTTTCCTGAACAGCGCCAAGCAACATGCCGCCTGAAACGGTCTCCCCCACCTCGACTAAAGGGGTGAAATCCCACATAGAATCTCTATTAACCATTACCGTCTTAACCCCACGAGAGAGCATGGCTCCTTCAAGTTCAAAAAGGGTGTCAAGGGGACGTCCTATGCCATCAAAGATCTTTCCTACAAGGCCGGGGCCCAGTTCAACGGAAAGAGGTCTACCTGTGCCTATCACGGGCTCACCTAGATGAAGTCCTTGAGTATCCTCAAAGACCTGAATAAGGGCCTCTTCTCCCTCCATTCTTATTATCTCTCCCCAAAGGTTAAGCTTGCCAACGCGAACCATCTCCCTCATGCCAAAGGTTCGCATTGCCCTAGCCCTAACCACTGGACCGTTGACACTTACAATGGTGCCTAAGCTGTTCAAACCACACTCCCCCCTTGTCTACCCACTCAAATAAGGGGCAAAAGTCTATCTGCCAACGATGCTGACAATTCTTGGGCTTGTGCCTTCCAGTCCGCTCTGACAAAGCGCTTTTCATCCTCGGAATAAACCCAAACTCCCCCAAGTATGGGTGCAGGCTCTCCATCAAAGGAGACCTTCAAGTTGGGCAGTGACTTTCTGACCTCTTGGGCCACATGCTCACCCAAATGAGCATCCTGCGCTGACAAACGAATTTTTATGGCATTTACTCCCTCTAAAACAGAAATGGCATCCAACACCAGGCCAACAAGTATTTCCGGATACCTTGGGTCTTCCCTTAGATGGTTGAGTTTATCTTCCAGCAAAGTCGTTGCCTCTTTGAGAAGCTGGTTTTGTAGTCTAAGGAACTCCGTCTTCCGTTCCCTTTCAGCAGCCATAACCTGCCGTCTCCTGATGGACTCGGCTCTTTCCTCCGCTTCTTTGAGGATCAGGGCCTCTTCCTTGGCTATCTTCTCCATTTCTTCCTTTTCCACGGCCTCTGCTTCCCTTTTGGCCATTTCTATTATCTTGGCCCTCTCATGCTCGGCCTCCATTAAAATAAGTTCCTTTAGACCATTGAGTTTCTTATTCAGTAGCTCCTCACTGCTCATTCTATGTTCACCCCTAAAGCTTCTCGCACATAAGAGGTTAGAAAATCTGCCTCTCTCTTCATGCCATGACGATCTGGTATCTCTACAATCAGGGGGAGGCTGCCTTTCTCTCTAAGAAGTCTCACTTGTTCATAAGCCCATTCTGCAGCCTTCTCCGTAAAGATCAAAATACCTATATCGTGGTCTTTAATCGCTTCTTCAATAGCTAAATTCGCCTCATTCGGCCCCTTCACGACAACTCCGTCTACTCCTGCCAGGCGCATTCCAATCAAACTGTCCAGGTTGTCGCTTATCAAGAAGGCCCTCATCATCCTTCACCTTTCATATTTTGCCCAATATCAATAAGGCCACAATTACGCCGTATATGGCGATACCCTCAGCTAACCCAAGATATATCAAAGTAGTACCCAACATTTCAGGCTTTTCTCCTATGACTCCCATGGCTGCTGCTCCAACCACCGCAACAGCTATACCTGCACCGATACAGGCAAGACCCGCTGCAACGGCAGCCCCAACGAAACCCATTCCAGCACCGGAGGACAAACCTCCTGCAGCGGCCAATGAGGCCTCAGGAAAAACTGCTAAAGTACCCCCTAAAACAATAGAAGCAAACAATCCCATTAACACAAATCGCAGGATAACCTTTCGACTCCCCTCCAAGGTGGCCTTACGCAAGAAAAGCCCTGAAAAAATAGTTGCAACTGAGACCGAAACTAACACCCAAAAACCTGCCATATGGACATCCCCCCATTTTTTTCAATCTATTTGATAGTCCGCCTAGTGTTACGAAGGAGATCCTTTCCTTCGAACGTAACCGGTCTGAAGGCTCTACCTTCACCACGGTAAAATTTCCCAAAAAATTCATAGTACTCCAAACGCAACGTCTGTATGAAGACGATCAATCCCTCAAGACCCACGATCAGCAAGTTGCCGACCACCAGCAATGTCCCCTTTAATATCCATCCTCCCGGCAGGTTTCTTACCATATCGGAAAGCATCATTACAGCCAGGGATAAGCCCACGTGGTTTAATGCGAAGGCTGCAAGACGGACAAAAGAAGCCGTGTTGCTCATAAAGCTCAAAAGGTTATGAAAAACCTCGAAAACGTACAAGCCAAGTTTCTCTTTCTCCTTGGATCTCTCTCTGAGAACGACCCTTGCCAAGATGTCCCTAAGGAGAATCACCACAAACAAAAGGACCGGGAGGACCCAATAGACCCATTTAGGACCAGGCAGTACTATACCCTTCAAAGTCGCATAACCTAGGGCTGCAAGAGATAAATACAGGAAGGTACCTGCAAGACCTCGCCCATCGAAAAGCAGCCTCCCGAAATCTCTGGCCCTGTATTGGGTTATCATGTTCAGCGTCATTCCCAAGGTCATAATGGAAACTCCAATGCCAATAGAGAAGGCCAAGAGGTCTCCCATGTCCTCCATTGGAGAAATCCATAGAGGGTGAATTATCCCTTCTACTCCAAAGACACTTCCATATAAGAACCCAAAAAGAACCGATGAAGCTCCTGCCGATTTGAGCACAATTCCCATGGAACGAGATACCACTTTTCTCTTTTGGAGGAAAACGGCAATAAGAAAGAGCATCAGCCCATGGCCTACATCACCAAACATGAATCCAAAAAACAGGCAAAAAGTCACCGCCACGAAGAAAGATGGATCTATCTCTCCATAGCTGGGCAAACTGTAAAGTGCCACGATCTCTTGAAAAGCACTGACAAGGGGCAAATTCTTGAGCAATGTTGGTACTTTTATGCCTGAATAAGGCATTGCTTTTATCTCTTCTACATGCATGACCGTTTGGGGAGCCATTTTCTCCAGATCCGAACGGACCCTTTCTAATATATCCTCTGGGATCCAACCCGATAGGATATATAGGTCTTTCAGTTCTCCTCTACCGCGACACAACTCATACACCCTCTGCATGGTGTAAATGGAAGAATAAAGCTTCACAAAAAATTCTCTGTTTCGATCAAGTAATCTTGATGAAGCTTTCTCCAGGCCATTTATAGCTCTTTTAAGGTTATCGATCCTTTTGACTATAGAGTCCTCTGAATTTTCCCCTAATTCTTGCTGCAAATCCTCCATATGAAACCTTTTGCAGTAAAGGCTATCCAAAAGCTTCTGAGCTCCTTCTGTATAACCGGGTACAGTAAGCCCTAAAAACCACGTGTTGCCTCCTCTTGAAAGCAAGGACTCTATGTATAACGGGGCCTCCTCTGATGAATCCAACAGACTGCGGAAGTTTTCAGAACTGGTTTTTGCAAAAAGGGGGACTAAATACTTGGTATCGAAAAGATCCTTCAAGTTTAATCCCCGTTCCTTCAAAGCTCTCATTAGAAAGAGTAAAGCCTCTAGCTTCTCCAGCTTTTCGACGAGTTCCTCTTTCTTTGAAGACCAAAGCTCCAACCTGCGTACTGCACTGTTAACCTGCATGGAGGCTATCTCGAGGCTAAACCTGGGGGAGACCTGGATTGGCACTGGAATAGGAGGTTTTTCCCCTGCAGCTTGCCAAATGGAAGCAAGCTTTACCAAGAGCTCATCATAAGGGTTATCAGACGTAGAAGTTATCTTTGAGCGAATAGTCTTGTCCTTTAGAAGAATGTCAAGTGGCAGAGGCTGAAATCCGCCTGAAAGGACCATCAAACTGGCTACCTTTTCCATTTCCTTCTTCGGCCCTATCAGGGTAAGGGCCAACATTTTCACAACGGTCATTTAATCTCACCTTCCGGAATCAGGGGCCTAATTAGATAAAGGGCAGCCTGGCGCCGGTCATAATCGTACCGAACGTCCTCTATGATAGTGCAGAGGTCACCTATCTCATACTCGAGCAGCGTAAGATAGGCTATCACAGTGGCAAAATCAACCCTACCGGCCCTGAAGACTCTTCGGGCCGCTTCTCGGATAGCCCTTTTACAATCTCTTTCAAAGGAGATATCGCTTTTTGAGTAAGGGTGCTCAAACAAATTACCATAAACGGAAGTTTCTAGATTGCCCCAAAAATCATCAACATCGGATGATCTAGCCAAAGCCCTCAATGCGCTTCTGGTAAACTTGTAACGGCGGGGCAGAAGCTGCGCCAGTCGCTGCTCTGGTGTAAGGTCGTAAAACCTAAGACCTCTGTATATCCACATGACGTTTGTAAGATCCACGTACAAACCTATTATCTTCAATACAGATCGGCGCTCTAAGTATGGAAGGGCATAGGCTGCATCGAAAAGGTTTGTCATCGTTGTCGTATCTATAGCCATCTCAACGTGAAACATGTTTTCCTCTCCAGAGGCCAAACGCTTCAAGGGTTCTTTAAGAGGCTTTTCATAGATGGTTCCCTTCAACGCTTCGAAAGCATCGGAAAAATCCCTGCTTGACAGAAGCAAATCAAAGGGTAGGGAAGTATCTCCCAAAGAGAGCAACCACATCCTGAGGTTTTCCCTATTACCTCTCCTTGTCATAAGATACCTGAGAGTTCTTTTAAGCGCCGAAGCTTCATACCTTTTTATCCACGCAACCAGGAAATGCTTATATTTTCCTCGCATGGTTCGTAGAAATGTTTTAGATTGCTCAAGGGGAATTATTTTTAGGCGGGATTCCAACTGTACCCTACCTTCATCTTCGGGACGAATAAACTTTCCGGCATCCTTGTACCCCAAAGTTTTAGCAAGTTGTTCCAATATTTCAGGCACATCATCGCACATGAGGATCTGCCACATCTCCTCATCCTTGAGAAGCTTGGCGTATAAAACGTGGGAGAATACTCCCGCGGAGACTCGCTCTCCCAAAGAAAAGAAAGACACTATATCTCCCTTTCCTTGCTTTTCAATATTTTTGCTACATGCTCTTTGACCAAGGAATCTACGACCGCCTCCACTACCTCATTGAAACGTCGCCTGGCCCTCTGTCTCTCCATTTTTCCAACCTCCAAGATCTGCTTCGCTTCCTCCTCAGCGGCTGACCTTGCGCTTTCAATAATGGCTTTGGCCTTCTCCTTAGCTCCATTTAATCTCCGCTGCCGCTCCATTGCTATTTTCTCGTTGGCCGCCTTTTTTATTCTCTCTGCCTCGGCCTTGGCCTCTTCTACTTCTCTTGCGCCTTCACTCTCGGCACCAAGCAAGACCGCTAAAGCTTCCTGCAGTGAGGGCATGTTTACCCCTCCCTCTTAATCTTTTGTTTCTTCGCAGTCTTCATACGGACGAAGTCTTCTCGCTCGCTTTCCTCTAAAACGGAGGATATTTCTGAAATCGAAGCTTGGGTTAGGGGGATTACAACCTTCTCCAAAGCGTTTACACGCCTATTGGTGCGTCTGACTTGAACGGCCAGCCTGTAAACGGCGTTCTCCACTTCCGCAAGTTGAGAGAGAATCGATCGAACTTTGCAAAAAGCAAGGTATGCTTCATCCGTGGAACTAGAGGTCTCCAGAAAAGAATATGCAGGGTTCGCTTTGGGCTCTAAGGGGTCCACTTCCGGAACTTCCACACCCATTACCGACCTCAGGCGTATGACGAAACGCCGCTCCTCTGGTATAGAATGGGCTATCTCCTCCACGGTCTCAACGCCTAAAGATATGTTTGCACGCTGAAGAGCAGAATAAGCCTCCTGAAAGACCTCTGCTACCTCTTTCTGAACTTTCCTGGCCTTAGCTATGGTGGAGCTCAACTCCAACATCAAAATTTGGCGCTTTTGCTCCAACAATGCGTGCCCTTTTTGGGCCATTTTCAGCTTTTTTGCGAGCCTGAACAGGTTTCCTCTCGTTGGAACAACCTTTACGGCCACACAAGCTACCCCCTTATTTGGAGTTGTTTTTAATTTATTATACAACCATTATACAGCCCAAATTACCGCTAGAAAAGGTCATCCAACTCTCTTGATCACCCCAAAAGGGGGTCTATTTATCGTTTTTCTTGAGTTTCTTATAATCTTCTATGCTCTCCAACAGGTGTTTTCGCATAAGGTGCCTTGCCTTTTCTGGCTTCCTGTTCGCTATATGCTCCACAATCTGTTTGTGGGCCTTTATCATCTTTTCCCAGATCTTTTCATCAAATTCCCAATATTTCTTTCTGTGTTCGTTGATCTCCGTTTTTATAGACCTTAGAAGCTTGAGAGCAAAATTATTTCCCGCTATCTCCGCTATAGCCTCATGAAAGTCTGAATGAACCATCAGTTCTTCCTGATCTGAAGGATGATATTTGCCATTTGCCCTAGTGCTTTTTGCCACTATTTCCTCCAGTCTTCTTATATCTTCAGCCGTTGCCCTCACAGCAGCCAGGTAAGCCAAGTCGCTTTCCAGCGCGGCTCTTACCTGCATAAGCTCTATCCATGCCCTTTCCTCATTCATGTAGTCGAAGAGTTCATAAGCCATTATTTTCCGCAAGGCTACAGGAGAGACAAAGGTTCCTTGGCCTGGCCTCGCCTCCAGGATACCCGACACCGCCAAGGATTTTGTTGCCTCCCTAACGCAGTTTCTGCCAACCTGGAATCTTTCAGCCAGCTCCATCTCGCTTGGGATCTTATCCCCAACCTTCCAAACTCCATTTTTTATAGCCAAGAGCATCTGTTCTGTTACTTCCTTATAAAGTGTCGATCTTTCAGCAGGTTTCAGCAAACCCATCACTCCT
>Ga0182240_100368_pt1 | contig 15311 bp, 12 predicted proteins | sample hydfrates4_PW_90_FD_145594 | JGI IMG/M metagenome (GOLD analysis project Ga0182240, IMG submission 145594) | Subsurface microbial communities from deep shales in Texas, USA - hydraulic fracturing test 4_PW_90 | ecosystem: Environmental > Aquatic > Deep subsurface > Shale gas/oil reservoir >...
GAGCGGAGTGAGCTCATTCAATTAAAATGCCCGAGTAAGCGAGCGCAGGGTGCTGCCCGCTCCGGCGAAATAATTATCGACTAAACGCAGAAACTACGAGTAAGTAATTTCAAGTTAGACGTCCATGCCGCCGCACGGCGGCACCAGCAGAGGAATGAAAATAAGTTAATAAGTTAATGGCCTGACCCCAATCCGGTTAAAAAACCGGAGCTTTTTTTTATGTACAGGTAGGAATTTTATGTTATGAACAGAATAAAAGAAATAGAGTTCATTTCTCATTTAAAGGGTCGTCGGAATATTGTCAAGAGCAAGTCTAATTTAGAACATTAGAATGTGAGGGGGAACAATAGGTGAGTATCCAAGCAAAAAATTTAGATCCCACTTTTAGGGAAGAAGTAGTGGCCAAGTTTTGCACAGAAAAAAATCCTGCTGAGCTTTATAATTGTTTGACTTGCGGAATGTGTACCGCAGGTTGTGCCTTTAACGAGGTGCATGATAATTCGGATCCGCGCAAATTTATCCGCAAGGTCCTACTGGGTATGCGAGAAGAAGTATTCAACGACATATTCCTCTGGCAGTGTACCCAGTGTGCTCGCTGTACCATGGATTGCCCCATGGGGGTGGATGTTGCAGGTTTGGTTCGCACTGTACGGGGCAATTTCGGGCTTAGAGCGCCCGGATTCCTGCAGGATGTGGTGGACGCCCAGGTGAAGACCGGTAACCAGATGGAAGTAACCAAGGAGGACTACCTGGATACCCTGGAGTGGATGGAAGAAGAACTGCAGATGGAATTGGATGACACCAGTATAAGAATCCCGGTGGATGAGGAAGGTGCTGACTACCTTTTCTTGTGGGACCCCAGGGAAATAAAATATTACCCCATGGACATTCAAAGTATCGGTAAAATAATGCACTTTGCCGGAATAAGCTGGACGAGTCCCAGTAACTGGTGGGATGCAACCCATTACGGTTTGTTTAACGGGAACGATGAAGAATCTGCAATACTACTAAAGAGGATTGCGGAAGAAGTAAAAAGGCTCAAGCCCAAGAAAGGTGTGTTGGTTACAGAGTGTGGTCACGCTATGCGGGCCCAGAGTTGGGGGCGCAAGGTATGGCTCACCCCCGAGGAAGGAAACTATGATGTAACCTGGCTGCCCCAGCTGGAAGCCGAAATACTTAAAAAGGGCCTGGTTAAGGTGGATCCTAGCAAGAACCCGGATCCCGTTACATTGCACGACCCCTGTAATGCCGTGCGCAAGGAGGGTATCGTGGAAGAACAAAGATATGTTCTAAACCAGGTTTGCATGGACTTTAGGGAAATGTGGCCCAACCGCAAGTATAATTATTGTTGTGGCGGTGGCGGTGGAACACTGGCCATGGGGGAAGAGATTAAACGCTACCGTATGGCCAAAGGTAAGCTGAAGGCGGATCAAATCACCAACACAGGTGCAAAGATAGTGGTGAGTCCTTGCCACAACTGCTTTGATCAGCTAACAGACCTTATTAAATATTGGGAAGTGGATGTCCAGGTTAAACACATCCACCACCTGTTCAGTAACGCCCTGGTAATTGAGTAAATAAAAAAGTAGTAAAGATAAAAAAACCCGGCTTAAAAAAACCGGGTTTTTTTTTATGTCTTTATAACCATTGTTGCATCCTCTTGACCATATTAAACCATAACTAATGAAATTATGTAAAATAATATTATAAGAATATTTGCATTTACCGTTATAATTAGTATGATTTACCATAACACAAAGGTTATTTGCAATATGTTCAAAATTAAACTATTAAATATTTATTTAAAATTATTTTTTACGGTAGGAAATTTTGATTAAAACCAGAATTTATAATTATGAAAACTTTTTCATTGTTTTTATGAACCTATGTTTTAAACTAGGTATTAATAATTGACAGATAAATTTGTCAGTTGATATACTATTAATACATGTATGTTTAAGTTATGGAATTATATTATGCTAAAATTCCTAGGGTCGGGCCGGTTGGGAACCCCTGACTGCACGAATACTTAGAAATGGGGGGAAAATCTAAGTGAGCAATGAGATTGAAGCTAAAAAATTAGATCCTACGTTTAGAGAAGAGGTAGTTTCTAAGTTTTGCACGGATAAGAACGCTGCAGATCTTTATAACTGCCTGACTTGTGGTATGTGCACGGCGGGTTGTCCTTATAGTGATATTGTTGAGAATTCAGATCCCCGGAAGCTTATTCGTAAGGTTATGTTGGGTATGCGGGAAGAGGTTCTCAATGACCCGATGATCTGGATTTGTAACCAGTGTGCCCGTTGTACCATGGACTGTCCCATGAAGGCGGACATTGCCGGTATGGTACGTACAATACGCGGTAACTTCGGGCTTAGGTCCCCGGGATTCCTGCAGGATGTGGTGGACGCCCAGGTGAAGACAGGTAACCAGATGGAAGTTACCAAGGAAGATTACCTGGATACCTTGGAATGGATGGAAGAAGAACTCCAGATGGAGATGGACGATACCAGCATCAAAATTCCCGTGGATGTTGAGGGTGCCGATTATATGTTCCTGTGGGACCCCAGGGAAATTAAGTACTATCCCATGGACATTCAAAGCATCGGTAAAATAATGCACTATGCGGGTATAAGCTGGACGAGTCCCAGTAACTGGTGGGATGCTACTCACTACGGTTTGTTCAACGGCGATGATGAAGCCTCCAAGCTTATGTTGGAAAGGATTGCCGAAGAAGTAAAAAGGCTTAAGCCCAAGAAGGGTGTACTGGTTACCGAGTGCGGTCACGCTATGAGGGCCCAGAGTTGGGGACGTAAAGTGTGGTTGAGTCCGGAGGATGGAAACTATGATGTAACTTGGTTCCCCCAGTTGGAAGCAGAAATACTAAAGAAGGGGCTTATCAAGGTTGATCCCAGCAAGAACCCCGAGCCTGTAACACTGCACGATCCCTGTAACGCCGTACGTAAAGAGGGAATAGTGGAGCCCCAGAGGTACTGCTTGCAGACCGTCTGTGAAGATTTCCGGGAAATGTGGCCCAACCGCAAGTACAATTACTGCTGCGGCGGTGGCGGTGGTGCTCTGGCCATGGGTGAAGAGATTAAGCGCGTACGTATGGCTAAAGGTAAATTGAAGGCCGATCAAATTACCAATACCGGAGCAAAAATACTGGTCAGCCCGTGCCACAACTGCTTTGACGCGTTACATGATATTGTCAAGCACTATGAGCTTGATGTAGAGATTAAGCATATTCACCATTTGATTAGTAAAGCAATGGTTATTGAATAAAAGTTACAAAAAATCCTGCCGGTTGCCGGCAGGATTTTTTTGTATTATTTTAATTCGGACAAATTATATTCTACTTCCTTTATGCTAAGTTTGGCATAACTATAATTACCTTCGGGAAAATGCCAAATGGCTTCTCCGTAGGTGGGAAGCTTCATGCCATTTATTTCTCTGTAATCTTTGACCGGGGTCGACCACCTTACCTTTTGGTAAGTTTCCCCTGTGGGTGAATAAAATCTATCATCCGAGAAAAAGTTTATTAGCTGACCTTCCTCATTAAAACTTAACTGGGCAGATATCCTTTGATCATTATTGGAAAAGTATGCCTTTACGTTATTTTCATCTATAGTTTCCCATTCAATCCTTTCATCAATAAGGCTTGCCGGGGCTAAAAGGCACATATCGTTAAATACAGTGACGGTTTCCCCCTGGTCCATCTCCGGCCCCGCACCTTTAGCAACGGTGATGATGCCCCCCAGCTTAATCAGCATGGAAGCAGTCGCATCCGAATAAGAGTGTAAGCCAATTACCGGCAGTCCAAACATCTTTAATTTAAGATAATATATCCTGGTGGGGTCAGCAAAGAAATTATACTGTTCGGTTTTTATTCTAGACCAATCCCTTTTGGGATCTGATTTGAACTCTCCCTCAGTAATAACTCTCATATTATTCACTTTTTCCCTGCCCAAAGCACCGGTGTATATTAAATATTTTTGAACTGCACCGGGGAGATGTTTTATATCATCTTCCGTTAAAATCTCTTTCTCTGTGCCCCTTGCTTCTTTCAGGGCACTGGATACCTCTTTTCTATAGACTTTCTTTAATTCTTGGGATTTATAGAGGGATAAAAGTAAAATCAGTAAAACTATTATAATAAGAGCCGGAATTAATATTTTTTTCATCAATATCATACCCCTTGATATTTATATAAATATACCTGCTTCCTGATTTGGCTTATAGTTTATCATAATCTGTAGCAATCTCCCAAATAAAAAATAGATAGGGTGCCACCGGCATAAAAAAACAGACGCCTTTAGATTAAAAGCGCCTGCTTCTTAGATGGATCATTAAAAAAAATCTGTATTATTGTTCCTGTAAAAATTGCTTAATCATATTTGATACTTTTTCCGGTTGTTCCCATTGAATATTGTGTCCCACATTATCAAGGGTTACAAACTCTGCATCGGGAATGGCTTGGCGTAAATCCTCCTGGTATTCCAAGGGAAGGATCGGATCAAGGTTTCCCCACATAATTAAAGTTGGAGAGGTAATATCTCCCAAGAAACTACTATGGTCAGTGGTCATAATCCCTTTATAAGCGGCTTGCCAGACCCATGGTTCCAGCCTGGATACTTCATCCATACCATATTCATGGAAAGTTTCATCAACCGGGTTGGGATTCCAGTACCACCATTCCACAAACTCACGGTCGTAGGGTGTCTCGCCCAGGTTGGTTACTGTATTCCATGTATCAATAGGGAGCAGCCAGGGACCAGGAACGGCTTGTGTCGGTAACACCATGGATAAGCACTATTGTTTTATTTTCAGGAGATCCCATTTCAATATATTTCATCTTTATGCCGGTGCGCAGTTTGATTTCCTTTTTGGCATCTACCCAGTTTTTCTGAGTAAAGTTTTTAATTTCACTTTCTTTAGCCGGTGTCTTTATTTGCACCTGCTTATTTTCTGCATTCCATTCCACCTGCGCTCCCAGCGCCTCATTGACAAAGCGAAGGGGAATAAGCACATGGCCGTTCACCAATTTAGCAGCTGCGTCAAGGTCTACGGGACTTCCATTTACCATGCCGGATAATTCCCCTAAAGTAAGATTGACCTCCGTGTCATTCAAGGCCAGGGATGCAGTTTCGGTTTTTTCATCCCAGTCCACTTTAGCTCCCATAACCTCACCTATTGCTCTAAAGGGAACCATGAGCCTACCGTCTGTCATTACGGGCTCAACATTGAGATCCACCGGTTTTTCATTTACGAGTATAGTGACTGCATCCCCGTCAGAGTTTTTTATTGCCTGTTGGGTGGTATCGGCCAGTGCGAAACCGGAACTCAATCCAAGTACCATTAAAATTGCTAGTATCAATATTGATAATCTTTTCAAATTCGAGTAACCCCCTTAAGTCTAGTTAGAAAGTTGTCTTAGATATTTATATTTTATAAACTTAACTAACCGGTTGATTAAACTTGACCAACACCTCCCCCTTTATTACCTACAAATAAGGATAATGACATCTCAATGCTTAAATTGAGGTTGTCACCTTATGCAAAATTCGACAAGATTAGCTTTAATTCCTCCGGATTTTCGATTTTTTATAGTAACAATCTCGAAAGTAGTAATTTAAGTCATAGGTCAAGGTTGATTTTCGCTGTGTCCCATTATTTTCAATTTGGTAATAAAGCTACGCTGATAGGGAAAACATATGAAATTATAAACTAAGATTAAACCGGAGGTAAATAATGAGATTCGATAAGCCGCTAATTGCTGTTTTGATAGGGATGATTGTAATGATCCCCTTGGAAATATACACGCAAATTTTTAAATACTTGGGTTTTGCCAAGATGTCGTCCCTGGAATTAACAAGCATGATGCTGTTCAAAGAAGGAAGTTGGTGGTTGGGATTGCTTACCGGTACCGGTACCGGGGGGTTAGCAACACTGTTGGTTTACCAATCTGTCAGGTTTCTTGGTAGTGATTACCTGTACTTGAAAGGTGCCGGTATAGGAATGATTACCTATGCCTTAATTGTTGTCTTATTTGGGATTTTGGGTGGCAATGACAATTTGGAGCAAACAGTTGTAAGTCATTTTATCCATGCAATAGGAGCAAGTTTTGCCGGTATGCTAGCAGGATATTTAGTGCAAAAATATCTATTCACAGAACGGGCTAAAATCGAAAATAAAGGTAAAAAATCAGAATTACATAGGTATATTAGGTTGCCTCAGCCGGTGAGGAAGAAGGAACAAAATAACAGATTTATTAAACCTAGGAAAATAGGCATAAGGGGGAAAAATGACTACGAAAAATAAATGCAAAAATTGACGATAACAATTATTAATTGCTCACCGGATTTTACAGCCAATAAATTTTTCCCAAGTTAGAAACCCCATGACGACAGTACGTGGATTCTTGCAAATGTTCAAAGGCAAGAAAGAATTAACTACCTATCGGAAATATGTTAATTTGATGATTGAGGAGTTAGACAGAGCCAATTCAATAATTACACAATTTCTATCACTGGCAAAGGATAAGGCTCTAGAAAAGAAAATGGTCAACCTTAATGTTATCATTCAAACGTTGTTCCCCTTAATCCAAGCAGAAGCCTTTAAATCCGGTATGCATGTACAGCTAGAGCTAAATGATGTCCCAGAATTGCTACTGGATGAAAACGAGATGAGGCAATTAATTCTTAACCTGGTTCGTAATGGCCTCGAGGAAATGGAGGAGGGCAAGAAACTAACCATAAAAACCTATACAGAAACAAATAAAGTGGTACTAGCTATTAGCGATCAGGGTAGGGGGGTTAAGCCGGAGATTATCGAAAAATTAGGAACTCCATTTTTAACCACCAAAGATGAGGGAACAGGTCTTGGGCTGGCTGTTTGTTATAGTATCGCAACCAGGCATAACGCTACCATAAACGTGGAGACAAGTCCTGAGGGAAGTACCTTTTTTGTGAGATTTGATTTGAGAGAAAAAGCGAACTGCGGATGACGCGTCGCAAATTGGAACCATTCACCCTTTGATCACTGTTAAATGAGCTGTATGCTTATGGAATGATAGTTAACCTCTATTAATATTAACTTTATTTGTGACAGTATTGTTATTAGGCACAGTAGTTAGCGGATGTGGAGACCAGCAGAAGGATACCGATCAAAACAGTCAAGCCACAAGAGTAGAATTAGGTAAGGATAAAATTGAACTTGCCAGAGCCAATTGGGATGACCAGATAGTCCTCAATTGGAACATACTTACTAGTTACTAAGTCAGTTAATATAAAGGAAAGAAGGGTTGGTCTTGGCACATTCGGCTTGGGTACAGTTACTCTTTTGGCCTGCGCTTATAGCGGCTATTTGCCTGTCAATTGTAGGAATAATTAGGCGTCGGCCAGTTTTCTTAATCTTGAGTGCGGTGTTGATTTTGTTTTTCTCCTGGTACCTTAGCTGCACACCCCGCTTTTGGTTAATTGGTCCTTTGTTTCCGTTTCTACAGCTTGGAGCGGCATTAGCGGTATGGAGAGGATATCCCTGGGCAGCATGGGCGCTAATGGCACCTTTATTTCTTATCTCAGGTTATTTAGGAATTGCTGTTCTCCTCCAGTAAGAAGCAAATTTAACATGTCTTTTATGCTCATTCGGGGATAGAAATGAGGTGAGGGGAATTTCGAGGGTAAGAAAAATAATTACCGTGGCATATGTGGTTATCTTATTGTGGCTCATTACAATACCAGGATGTATTCACCTATACCATAACCTTACGCGTTCCTGATGACGGCTCATTGGAAGCCCTGCAGAAGGTTTACCTTGCATGAGCCAGTGGGCCTTCGGTTAACTACGCAGGATGTTGGAGTATAAGCTCAAGCGCCACGGGATAAAGTTGATACCAAAAGATGAGCGCGGCACAACCGGGACATGTCCGGTTTGCAGCGAATACACCAGACAAACTGGTCGTATCTACAAATGTGGCAAATGCGGCTTCACCGGTCCGCACCGGGACGTGGTCGGCGCTTCGGGTATTTTGGATAAGTCAGTTAACGGGACTTTCACTAAAGGACGCAAAATACCCGAAAAGGTTAAATATATGCGGTCAAGGGTTGTAACGCTAAAAAAAGTTGCTTAAAACGTATCTACGTAACCGAAAGGCGAAGTAGTAGATGCCCATGGACCGGGCCAAGGCTGTGGCAACACAGTGCTGTAGCTCACGAGAGAGCGTAAGACCTTGCTCTGCCAGGGCAGTTCTCAATGAAATGAGAAACTTCCGTGGAGAAGCCTCCTGGCTTGTCCCGGAGGAGGTTCACGCTATACTTTCACTGATTACAATCTATCGGAGGAACACATTTTTGGAAAAAAGTTTAAAAGGATAGCAAACAATTCTCCAATACATACGCCATTCTTCTATGGCTGGTTCATTGTCATCATTGCTGCGATGGGAATGTTTTTTTCCGGTCCGGGTCAAACCTTTACCATGTCGGTATTTATCGACTTTTACATCCGTGATTTCGGTTGGAGTCGCTCCTTAATTTCAATATTATACTCCTTTGCCACCTTATCGTCGGGTTTAATCTTATTCACAGTTGGCCGGGTTGTAAACCGGTATGGGCTAAGAATAGTGACGACTATAGTTACTATGCTACTTGGTTTAGCGTGTTTATGGAATAGCTTTATAACCGGACCTGTTATGCTATTTATTGGTTTCTTTATGCTCAGGTTATTTGGTCAAGGTTCGATGACCCTTCTGCCCCAGACTCTTGTTCCCCAATGGTTTATTAAGCAAAGGGGTCGAGCATTTAGTTTTATGATGCTTGGAATTATTGTTAGTTCAACGGTACTTCCTCCTTTGAATACATGGATGATTCAAACATGGGACTGGTCGTTTGCATGGAGGGTATGGTTTGTATTACTGTTCTTTTTTTATGCGCCAATTGCCTATTTCTTTATCCGAAATAAACCTCAAGATATCGGATTATTGCCGGATAATGCAGAGACTTCGGATATACAAAAGGAAACGCTAACCCAAGAAAAATACGAAGCAGATAAAAACTGGACATTAAAAGAAGCAAGGCAAACTACAACATTTTGGCTCATGCTATTCTGTGTAGTTGTTCCTGCTATGATAAATACCGGTCTAATATTTCATCTGGTTTCTATATTGGGAGAGAGCGGAATTACTAAATCAACTGCAGCCCTTGTTCTTAGCTTGATGGCCGCCGTTTCTTTTCCAATGAATTTCGTTGCCGGGTTTCTTCTGGATAGGTTTCAAGCAAATAAGATACTTGGACTTACCTTTTCAGGACAATTTATTGTCATGTTGATTTTCCTTTTTAGCCATAATAAGGAAACAGCCATACTATTTGGGATCCTAAGGGGAATAATCCAGGGCTTTGAAGTGATCACTTTAGGAGTCATTTGGCCTAACTTTTTCGGCACGAAACATTTAGGGAGTATTAATGGCGTTGTCTTCACAATGGTCGTTCTCGGCTCAGCATTCGGGCCCCTGCCGTTTGGCATTGGGTATGACGTTTTCGGAGGATATAGTCAAATTATAATTATCATGATGCTTTTCCCTTTACTGGGTGCCATTGCGGCCTTTATTGTAAGGCATCCCCAAAAGGGTGCGCGCAATTTTTTGTAACGGGGAATTTAAAAAGGAAACAGCACTCAGGCGGGTAAGCTATGGTCAGAACTGGGAGACCTGCGGAATGTTGTTATCCATGTTGGCTGGAGGGATGGTAGACCGCCGATCTTCTAATGAACATAAGGAGAACCCCTATGTGGTAGGGGAAATGATAATTGTAGAATAATGGGATAAGGATGTTTTAGATGGTATATAAACCAGTGCTTGAAACTTTAATCCCCCCGGCTCCTGGCCGGGAGTTTTTATTTACTCCTGGAAATGGTTAGTGTAAAATAAATAAAACTATTAGCTTCAAAATGATAGAGAGGATGGTTAAAGTGGATAATGAAAAATTTCAGGAGCTTGTTGTACAGCAACTACAGAAATTATCTGAAGGCCAATCCCGCATTGAATCACGCATGGATAAACTAGAATCTAAAGTTGATAAACTAGAATCTAAGGTTGATAAGCTGGAACTCCGCATGGAGAACGAAGTAATTGACAAAATCCGTATTTTGTTTGACGCCCGGGAAGCTCAGAACCAAAGGCTTGATCGTATTGAAGATAGCTCCAAAGCATAGAAATTGATACCAGGTATCTGGTTTCCAGAGTTGTTAGGCTTGAAAAGCTGGTAAAGTAACCACTAATTTCTGCTTACCCTCCTCTTGCACCGAGTAAAATAATAAGTAAGAGTAACCAAATACCATAATGAAACTATTTCGTTATCCCGGCGGTACGAAGCAGTTGACCATTTTACCTAAACTTCCTAGATAACAGGGAGTTTTTTTGTTTTCTATACCCGTATCTGGTATAAAATAACCTTGAAAAAAATTTCCGGCAGTAATTATTTATAATTTCTAATATCAATTCTTGTTAAAACTTAGTAGCTGGGGTGATATTGTGTTTAAAAAAACATGTAGTAATTGTGGCAAGAGTTCTTTTAGCGCTGCCGGAACAGGAAAATGGTTCTGTCCTTATTGTAATAAAGAACTGACAGCAGAAAAATTCTCACCAATGAATACTTTAGAAGCTGACCGCTGCAATAAAGTCAAGGGTCACGAGAAGTCTAAAAAGCGTGGTGAAGCTGAGCATGAGTAAATTCGAAGAAATTTAGTACTTGTAGATTATTTCAAAGCAAGGTGTTAATATGCAGATAAATAAAGTACTTGAAACAATAAATGATATTACATCCGGTAACTCTTACCTGGTTGGTGGTAGCGTAAGGGACCTCCTTTTAGGATATAAACCAAGGGATATGGACCTGGTGGTCCCCGGCAGTGCCCAGAGTTTAGTCTATAAACTTGCTAAAGCTATAAATATAAGGCCAGTAGTCTGGATAAAAATGCCGGCGGGCCGATGGCCGAACTCTGGTATTGAAAATAGTTGGAATCTAACTACGCAGGATGTTGGAGTATAAGCTCAAGCGCCACGGGATAAAGTTGATACCAAAAGATGAGCGCGGCACAACCGGGACATGTCCGGCTTGCAGCGAATACACCAGGCAAACTGGTCGTATCTACAAATGTGGCAAATGCGGCTTCACCGGTCCGCATCGGGATGTTGTTGGCGCATCCGGAATTTTAGATAAGTCAGTTAACGGGAATTTCACTAAAGGACGCAAAATACCCGAAAAGGTTAAATATATGCGGTCAAGGGTTGTAACGCTAAAAAAAGTTGCTTAAAACGTATCTACGTAACCGAAAGGCGAAGTAGTAGATGCCCATGGACCGGGCCAAGGCTGTGGCAACACAGTGCTGTAGCTCACGAGGGAGCGTAAGACCTTGCTCTGCCAGGGCAGTTCTCAATGAAATGAGAAACTTCCGTGGAGAAGCCTCCGGGCTTGTCCCGGAGGAGGTTCACATGCAAACAGAACAGGTACTGAAAACTATAAATGATATTGCACGCGGAAAAGCATTCCTGGTGGGTGGCAGCGTAAGGGACCTACTTTTAGGAAACAGGCCGCACGATATGGACGTGGTGGTGCCTGGTAGTGCCCAAAGCTTAGTTTTCAAGTTGGCGGAAGCAATAAATATCAAGCCCGTTATTCTAAATAATGAGCATGATATTGTGCGGGCTGTTTTCTCCGGCCGACATGTGGATGTAGCGGGCCTGGGTGGTGCCGCCAGCCTGGAAGAGGATCTTAAAAGGCGTGACTTCACCATAAATGCCATGGCACTTGCTGCAGACGCTTACCTGCAGGGAGACTGGGAGGGTAAAGTCATCGATCCCCTGGGGGGATTAAATGATTTACGCAAGGGGGTAATAAGAGCCTGCTCTCCCCTTGTTCTTGAGGATGACCCAGTGCGGGTTCTCCGCGCCTTACGCTTAAAGGGAAGGCTTGGCTTTAGCTTAGCGCCAGAAACCGTGCACCTGATGCACAATTTACAGCACCCTTTATCTGAGATGCCCGGGGAGCGGGTCTGGGAAGAGCTGCGGCACATTCTTAAAATGCCTGACAGCTTCAGAGTTTTTGAATTTTTACATTATGAAATTAAAATAATGCACCAAATATTTCCTGAAGTGGCCCCCATGGACCGCATGGGGCAAAACCACTACCACGCCGACAATGTATGGAAACACTGTCTTAAAACTTTATGCGAATTTGAGCGCATCATAGTTAACGATAACTTTTTAGATGAGGTTAAAAAAACTGTCCGCCAATACCTGGGGCAGCCTCTAACTGGGAAAAGAGACCGCTTACCTGTTCTGAAGCTGGCCTGTTTATTCCACGATGTGGGTAAGTGGGAAACCCGTGGAGAGAGGGAAGATGGGCGCATAACCTTCTACGGCCACCACAGGGCCGGAAGCCCCCTGGCCGAGGAAATCAGGCGGCGACTGAGAATGAGTAATCCGGAGCTCAAACTCTTCCGCCAGCTGGTGGAAGGGCACATGCAGCCATTATTTTTGTTTAAAGATGCCCCTTCGTCAGGTAAGGCTGTATTACGCTTCTTTCGCAGCCTGGGTGAAGAAACCCCCGGGTGCCTGCTGCTTAGCCTGGCTGATGTAACCAGCAGCCGCACGGCCATAGGGCGGCATGACCTGGCCAAGGCCTACAGGGAATACATTCTGTTGCTGCTAAAGCGCTACACGGAAGAAAAACACTGGTTGTTAAATGCGCGCAGCCTGTTAACCGGAAGGGATATTTGTGACATATTAAACCTCCCGCCATGCCCTCTGGTGGGCAAGCTGAAAGATAAACTCCGGGAGGCACAAATGGAGGGAAGCGTAGGCACCCGCCGGCAAGCAGTGGAATATATCCAGGAAATTTACAAGCGGGTGTAAGGTTAAGAATTTTACTCACAAAGGTCAAGCAAGGTAAAATTGTCAGACATCGGGAATCTCTGATGTGCAAAAACCTCCGGAGGTTCTCGCGACATAACTTTTTTAAGGCAGAGCTCCACAGCATCATAGATGATGAAGAAGATTCCGTCGACCCCCAATAACGCAAAAAACCCCGGGGGTCGACGGAAAAAAATTGCTTATAATACGGTTAAAATTTTTTTAATAGTGCGTATTAGTGCCTAAAAAGACTTGTTTAGGTCATAATTTTACTGTTACAATAAGAAAAATGGGTCAAAAAGTACAAAAAATTGGGTTTGTAGCCTACCTATGAGGAATTGAAACAAGCTCCTCAAAAAGAAAGAGACGCAAGTAAAAACCGTTTGTAGCCTACCTATGAGGAATTGAAACATTTCTTCCCGCCCAGTGTAACATGGACCGGGCGGGGTTTGTAGCCTACCTATGAGGAATTGAAACCAACCAGTACCTGGAGGAAAATCAGCAGCCCATGGCAGTTTGTAGCCTACCTATGAGGAATTGAAACCGGTCCCGGTGGCCGGATTATGCGCGCGGTCCCCTTCGTTTGTAGCCTACCTATGAGGAATTGAAACTCCTTCGCCTGATGGCATTTTCTTTTACGATGTCACAGTTTGTAGCCTACCTATGAGGAATTGAAACTCTTTAGCCCAGGCTTTAATTGCTAAATCATCCCGGTTTGTAGCCTACCTATGAGGAATTGAAACGTGGTGGTAGAAATATTCCACACCCTGCATTTTTTGGTTTGTAGCCTACCTATGAGGAATTGAAACCCTTCATATCCTTCATATTGTCACCTCAATTTCTGCGTTTGTAGCCTACCTATGAGGAATTGAAACCTCAAGTAATTGAAACTACAATGGATATGTCTCAAGAGTTTGTAGCCTACCTATGAGGAATTGAAACTAAACCCCATTTTCGCAATTCGTCCGAGCTATAAACGTTTGTAGCCTACCTATGAGGAATTGAAACTCTCTGCCCCTTCCAGTTCCACCATATCAGCATCAAGGTTTGTAGCCTACCTATGAGGAATTGAAACTTTAAATTATTCAATTTATCACCACCTGTTATTAAGTTTGTAGCCTACCTATGAGGAATTGAAACGTCAATGGACGAAAGTGGTAAATAAATTGAGGAAGAAGTTTGTAGCCTACCTATGAGGAATTGAAACCAAGTCCCAAAAGCAGGAAAAGGGGGTCCAGAATAGTTTGTAGCCTACCTATGAGGAATTGAAACTTTCTTCCTACTACTGAGGGAAGTAAATCTTTGTCAGGTTTGTAGCCTACCTATGAGGAATTGAAACTTGTAGGCAAAAAAAAATAACCTTCCTAGTTGGAAGTTTGTAGCCTACCTATGAGGAATTGAAACCTCCTGTGTCCATTGGTACTGCTGCTCCAAGGATTCGTTTGTAGCCTACCTATGAGGAATTGAAACCGCTTTGCCATGATTGCCAGCAGGTCATAACCTGACGTTTGTAGCCTACCTATGAGGAATTGAAACAGCATTCTCTTGCCTGGTTTTTCCCCGGGCTGAACTGTTTGTAGCCTACCTATGAGGAATTGAAACACCTATCCCCCTACAAACCCAAGGCCGATCTTATATCGTTTGTAGCCTACCTATGAGGAATTGAAACATGCAAGCAATATGGTAGTCGCAATCTCCCGGCCGGGTTTGTAGCCTACCTATGAGGAATTGAAACGCTGTTTGCACAGCAATCCCGGGCACCATGGATTGCGTTTGTAGCCTACCTATGAGGAATTGAAACCGTTTGTTCTGGGTGTTGATATTGCCGACCGGCCTAGTTTGTAGCCTACCTATGAGGAATTGAAACATCCTTTCTTTTGGGAGGCGCATAACAACCACACAAGTTTGTAGCCTACCTATGAGGAATTGAAACTCATAACCAGTATTTATTCTGCAATTCTTCAAAAACGTTTGTAGCCTACCTATGAGGAATTGAAACCAAAGACGTGGGAACAAACAGAACACCCGAATATTTTCGTTTGTAGCCTACCTATGAGGAATTGAAACCCGGGCTTGTGGTTCTCTTTCCCGCCGTTCCGCAACTGTTTGTAGCCTACCTATGAGGAATTGAAACATTGATGCGGGAAACGAAGCTGACGGGCCAACGGTAGGTTTGTAGCCTACCTATGAGGAATTGAAACTGCTTATGCCTCAGCTTCCTGCGACGCGGGCGCCGGGTTTGTAGCCTACCTATGAGGAATTGAAACCAGAATCAAAAATTGTAGATTCTCATTTTCATTTGACCAGAACCTGTACCGTATTATCAGATTGAACAATCTGAAGCTATAAGCAATGCTAAAACAATCTGAGATTATCTCTCAAATTAAATTAGACCTTCCACCAAGTC